>Ga0307375_10000430_pt1 | contig 53689 bp, 46 predicted proteins | sample TR1MG_FD_202531 | JGI IMG/M metagenome (GOLD analysis project Ga0307375, IMG submission 202531) | Soil microbial communities from Risofladan, Vaasa, Finland - TR-1 | ecosystem: Environmental > Terrestrial > Soil > Coastal area > Acid sulfate soil | place: Finland: Risofladan, Vaasa | collected...
GTGTAATCGCTCATTTGCTAATTATACAGATGCGTGATATATAATACAAGGCAAATCTAAGTCAAAATCAACTTCCCGCTTTCCTCCCCATGGCTAAAGCGAGGGGATTCTCGCGGAGATGGGTTGAACCGGCGCACCAAGTCGTCGAAACTTTCGTCCAGCCCCGGCGAGCAATAGCTAGGCGCGGTGCTCGACAACTTGTTGCCCCTCACCGCGGCGGCGACCTGCTCTTGCAGCAAGGTCAAAAGTTCGTCGATAGTCTTCTTCTGGTGTGCCTCGGAACCCGCGCGGAACATGCTCATCTGGTTTTCAAAAGAGCGCTGCAGCTGGTACTGGCTCACAAACCAGTTCGCCAACAATTCCGCCCTAAAGGACGGAGTTGTTGACTAGGCCTGTCCTTAAGGCGAACTGACGGACGGGCGCTGCAGATCGACTTTCCCGCCCAGCAGACCATTTTGGGTCGATTGTCACGCCTGCGCGCACCAAATGTCGCCAGTAACGGGCGCCATCGCCCCGAACTTACCGCAATTGTTTGCCGCGTCCTGGGGCACCACCAGCGGTCGATCAGGAGAGGCCGCAAACTGGCTCCATCAGCGATAAACCGGACGGCACAGAATGATTGACTTAATGGCTTGATAGCTTATGATGCCAATAACACGGCGTTTTCAGGGGTTTTGTGTATTTTGTGTGCCATTACCTCCACTTAGGGGCCAAAAAGTGATGTGCCCGCACAGCTCCGCTCACACCCACCTCCCCTACTCCGAATGGTTGGCGGTCATGCAATGACATATGGTGGTCGTTACGGGCACATCGCCCTGGGCCTGCTGTTCGTTCTTGCGCTCTATTCCCTGAGCCCCTACACGGTGCCCATTTTTTTAGGTGCGGTATTATGCACCGTCGGCTGGCGAACCCAGATCAGGCTGGAGACCTCCTTCCGTCTTCCGCGGGTTGTCGGAGCGACCCTTCACGCCTTGGCGTGGCTTGGCATCATCGTATTGCCCACTTGGCTTGTGATCGAGACGCTTATTAGCAATCTCGGGCCTGTGATAGCACAGTGGCGCAGCGGGGGAACACTGGTTACCATTCCACCCGAACTGGCGCATATCCCGATCGTCGGGCGCTGGCTTGCCGAACATCTTCATGCCCCCAGCACTAAGGTCCTGCTCCAATACTTGGGCAACCACTCCGACCTCGTGCGCACGGGCCTAGCTCATGCCTGGATATTCATTCTCCATACGACCGTCGCCTCGCTAGTCGTCTTTTCGCTTGCCCTGCGCGGCGAAAAGGTGGCTGCGGAAGTGGACTGGATTGCCCAATCCCTGTGGGGGCCGCGAGGCCTGCAAATCGTGAGCCTCGCGGCGCGATCTGCCAAAGCGGTCATGATTGGCATCATCGGAGTCGGCCTTGTTGAAGGGGTCCTGATTGGGGTGGCCTACGCCATCGCCGGCATGCCCATGTGGCCAAGCTGGCTTATTGCCACGGTCGCCTTGTCAGCTATTCCCTTCGGTGCCGGCGCGATACTCGCGATTGTCTGTGGGTGGCTCATGCTGACGGGACATTTTCTAGCGGGCCTCCTGACTGCCATCTGGGGCGGATCCATCATTACCCTGGCCGACCTCGTTTTACGCCCCCTGGTAACGGGCACGAAGAGCTCGGTGCCCTTCATGGTCTTGTTGTTGAGTATCCTAGGCGGCGCCAAAGTCTTTGGGTTGGTGGGCGTGATCGCTGGCCCCATACTCGTTATGCTGGCGACCTCGCTGTGGCAATCCTGGTTACGCGAAACCAACGAACTCAGCGCGCCCACTCCACCACCTACCGCATAACCGATGGGCGCCAGATGGGTGCCAATACGAATTTGAGGTGGCTGTGCGCGGTTTTAAGCGCCTGATACACCCATTCGGGATCGTGTCCTTCGGCAAATATGAAACCCAGATAACTGGCCCCTTCCGGCAAAGGTATGAGTTCCTGGCCCTCATGGGCGTCGATTACCACCTCCACCACGCCTGGCACCTTGTCTGCGGCCATCAAGCCTTCCACCCGCTTCAGAAGACCCAGCCCAGGAATCGGAATCATGAGTACCCCGGCCGCACCCAAAGAAGGGAGCGGTTCTACCGGTTCCCCGAGCGCATGAAGAACAATCACGTCTTCTAGCGAATACCCCGTACCAAAACGCAACAAGCGCCCGCAAAGACCGCCTATCGTTCGCGCCGCGATCTCGATAATCCACACCCCTTCCGCATTTACGCGACACTCCGCGTGGATCGGGCCCTCGCTTAAGCCATAGGCCTGTGCACCGCGCTCCACTTCCCAACGAACGGCCTCCTGAGTTGCCGGATCGAGTCGCGAGGGGGTGGTATAATAACTTTCTTCAAAAAAGGGGCCATCAAGCGGTTCGGGTTTATCGAAGATTGCGAGCGTGCGCAGATGACCCTGAACCAAGAGACCCTCAAGCGCGACCTCCGCCCCGGGCACGAAGCGCTCGACGATGGCGCGGTTCCACACCATGTGTGGCTCACGCGCCAAAATGCGCCGTAGCCGTGTAACGGCCACGCGTAGCTGCGCCCCATCATCGGCACGCATGACGCCGCGACTCCCGGAGAGCGCAACCGGCTTCAAAACAAGTGGGTAGGGAAGACGACCGAGCGGCGGCAAGGCCGCGTCTAGATCAAGAACCTGGTGCCAGGGGACCCGTACACCGGCTTTGGCCAACGTCGCACGCGCCCAGTCCTTGCGGCGCGCCGTCTCCAAAGAATGCGCCGGATTGCCAGGGAGACCCAGCAGTGGCGCCAAGGCACCGGCGATCTGCGCACCCCAATCATCCAGGCCTAGGACGGCCCGAAAGGCGCCCCCACGCTCGACCTCATCGAAAAGCCGTATACGGCATGCCTCGAGATCATCAAACGGGAGCCGCAAACCAGGCCAGCCCGGGTCGACGATAGTCGACGAGCCGTTGCTCGCCAAAACCACGTCCGCGCGTTTATGGGCCGCGGTCAAAAACGGCACCGTTCGGTAACTACCGAACGGTGCGATGATTAAAAGACGGGGGCGCTTTCCTAAGACCCGCAACCGCCGCCGCAGCCTCCGCACGCCCCGCCGCCGCCGGAGCGCGCGAATACGTTGCGAAACAAGAAGCGCGGCTCGCCATCCTCGACGAAGTCGATTTCAGCGCCATCTAGGTAACTCAAGGCTACCGCGTCTACGAAAATCCGCAGCCCGTCCGCTTCCCAAACAGCGTCCCGCTCGCTTTGATTCTCCGCCATGACCATCCCGTAGGCCAACCCGCTACAGCCGCCCCCCGTGACATAGACGCGTACGCCGATCACACCATCGGCCGACGCCTGCGACACGATCCCCGCCAACTTCTGGCGCGCGGTCTCGGTCACCTGGATCTCATCGACCAGCATTGCTGGAAAACCCTGTGTCGCAGTGTCTGCTCTCTGTTCTTGGGGCATAGAAACCTCCACGCGAAATGCTCATTATATCCGCTTCCCTCCCTTAAGGTAAGGCACCTTTCTTAGCAAGCTGGCTTCCCTTATACTGATGCGCCCTTACGATGAGGAGTATGGCCGTGCGTATGGTTCAGTGTCGGATATTGAAAAGAAGCGCCCCCGGTCTCGATCGCCCCCCTTATCCGGGTGAGCTCGGTCAGCGCATATATGAAGAGGTCTCGCATGACGCCTGGCGCCAGTGGCTAGAACAATTATCGATCCTCATGAACGACCACCACCTGAACACCGCCGACCCCAAGGCGCTCGATGATATCGATGCCATGATGCGAGCCTATCTCTTCGAGGACCAGCCGCCGGTTCTCAAGGCTGCCAGCAGTAAAAAATAACCGTTACCCACCCTCTAGGACGACAAAAGCCACGGCATAGTCCTGTTCGTCGCTCAGCGTAATGTGGGTCGTGCCCACCTGAAGTTCGTGCGCAAGCGTCTGCGCGCCGCCGGTCATCAGCAGGCCTGGGCGTCCCAAGGAATCATGCGTGACGGCGATGTCACGCAGGCTGAACGTGCCGCGAAACCCCGTCCCCAGGGCCTTGGCGACCGCCTCCTTGGCGGCAAAACGTTTGGCCAACAGGTGGGCGGGGTGGGCTGCGACCAGAAATTCTTGGTATTCTTCCGAACTCAGGATGCGCGCAGCATACCGCGACCCAAAACGGGCAAGCCCCTTAGCCAGCCGTGCCACCCGCACGATATCCGTACCGATGCCGATGATCACGAGGCCGCAGCAGCGGCCACTATCAGCCGCTTCATGTCAGAGACCGCTGCAGCAAGCCCGGTAAACACGGCGCGCGCCACGATCGCATGCCCGATATTCAGTTCGCTCACATCGGCAATAGCGGCAATGGCCTCGACATTATGATAATGCAGCCCATGCCCGGCATTGACGACCAGACCGAGCGCGCGGGCGAGCGCCGCGGCCTCCACAATCCGTTCGTATTCCCGGCTCTGTTCGGGCCCGCAGGCGTCCGCGTAGGTGCCGGTGTGCAACTCGATCACCGGTGCCCCGGTGCGGGCCGCGGCCTCGATCTGGTGGGGATCCGGGTCGATAAAAAGCGAGACCCGAACCGCTGCCTCAGCCAAGAACTCGCAGGCCGCCGCCACGCGCGCCTCGCTACCGGCGACATCCAACCCCCCCTCCGTAGTGAGTTCTTGGCGCCGTTCGGGCACAAGGCAACAATCGGCCGGGCGATAGCGGGCGGCAATCGCCAACATTTCGTCGGTCATGGCCATCTCGAGATTCATGCGCGCGGTCAGCATATCAGTCAGCAAGGCAACATCGCGCTCCTGGATGTGCCGACGATCCTCGCGGAGATGCAAGGTAATCGCATCCGCCCCGGCCTGCTCTGCGACCAGTGCCGCTTGCACCGGGTCGGGATAGCGTGTGACGCGGGCTGCGCGCAGGGTCGCAATATGATCAATATTGACGCCGAGTTTCATAGCGGATGCCGGACGCTGCGAAAGAGGCTACGTGTGTGCAAGGGCTTATCCCCCAAAAGGTGAGTAATGGCGTTGCGCAAAAGCCCCTTCGCCTCGCGCAACTGTCGGGGGTCCGTAAAGGTTTCTGTGGCCAGCGCCATCAAGGTCGCCCCGGTCACGCCCGGCCCGCCTTGGTCCGAAACCCTCTCGATCGCGCCCTCATCCTGGAGATAGTGGTAGCTGCCCGCCGCCCGAATCGGCTCTCCGGTCCGCGCATCATGGGTCAGTCCCAGACCATAACCGAGGGCCGCCAGCAGGCGTTTCTCGAATACCCGCAGAACAGCCTCCTGGCAGCTGGCTGCGGCGAGCGCGCGCAATACCTGCTCATAGGCCTCATACAGGTCACCGTGCGCCTCGTGGCGATGCAACAGCCGCAAAACGAGTTCGTTCACATAAAACGCACACCACACGGCATCGCCCGAGAGGTCAATGGCCGCCTCGTGGGCCTCAGCGCGCACCAACGTCCCAAGCTCCCCTCGCCCAGACCAGCTTATCAGCAGCGGCTGAAAAGGTCTGAGATGGGCGCCGGCAAACGCCCGCCCGGCACGGCGCGCGCCGCGGGCAATGATCCCCACACGACCAAAAGCGAGCGTAAAGACCTCCAGCAAAACACTGGTCTCGCCGTACGGATAGTGGTGCAAAACAAACGCGCGCTCGTCTTGTATGCGCATCCGTTAATTGTCGCCCGCGTACCCCAAACTCTGCAAGGCCCGGAGGTCATCCGACCAACCGCTGCGCACCTTGACCCATAATCCCAGATAGACCTTCTGTCCCAAGTGCCGCTCGAGCTCGCGGCGCGCCGCAACCCCGACCGCCTTCAGGCCCGCACCACCCTGACCCACCAAAATCGCCTTTTGGCCCGCCTTTTCGACATAAATAACGCCCTCGATACGGATGACCTTCTTTTCGATCTGGAAGGTCTCGATGTCGACCGTGGTCACATACGGGATCTCTTTGGAGAAGCGCCTAAAGACCTGCTCACGCACGAACTCTGCGGCCAAGAAGCGATCAGAGCGATCGCTCAGCTGGTCTTCGGGATAGAGCGCGCTGCGTACCGGCAGCCGGCTCGCAATCACCCGCTCCAGGGCCTCGACATTAATGCCGCCGCGAGCCGATATGGGGACGATTTCGGCAAACACCCCGCGCGCGGCCAATGCGCCAATAAGCGGAAGCAGGGCGTCTTTCTGGGCTAGGCGATCGACCTTATTGAGCGCCAGGATCAACGGGCGATCACGGAGATGATCGGCCACGAAGGTGAGCACTCGCTCATCGTCTTCCTGAAACCTGGGACAAGCCGCCACCAATACGAGACAGTCGGCCTCCTCCACTGCCTGGGCCACCGCCCGATCCATATGCTGCGCCAAGCCCCCCTTGCCGCCCCAAACGAGTCCCGGGGTATCAAGATATAAAAATTGGGCCGCTTGCGTCGTCTTGATGCCCAAAATCCGGTGACGCGTTGTCTGTGGTTTCGATGAGGTAATGAGGAGTTTGTGGTCCAACAAGCGATTGATTAGCGTCGATTTGCCAACATTAGGTCGGCCGAAGATCGCGATATACCCGCTGCGATAATCGCTCACAAAGAGCCCAGCCGCTTCAAGGCCTGTCGCGCCGCCTCTTGCTCGGCATGCCGGCGCGTCGATCCAGCCCCTTGGGTCGGCTCAGTAAGACACCTCACCCGACACACCACCTTGAAATGCTGTTCATGATCTTGCCCCGTGATGCCTAACAACTCATATTGTGGTAAATCCAAACCGCGACCCTGCAAAAGCTCCTGCAACAGGGTCTTGGCGTCCTTAGCCTGGGCATGGACATCGATGCCGGATAAGCGCGACGCAAAGAGATCCACCAAGATCACCCTCACGCGCTCATACCCACCGTCCCGGTACACGGCCCCTATAAGCGCCTCAAACCCGTCAGCCAAAATCGAATCCCGATCAAACCCGCCGCTCTTCAGTTCGCCCGGGCCCAACCGTAAAACCTCGCCCAGATGGATCTCGCGCGCCACCGCCGCCAAAGTCTCGGTACGCACGAGGCGCGCACGCAGGCGGGTCAGTTCCCCTTCCGACAATTGCGGAAAACGCCCATAGAGTGCGTCCGCTACCGCTAGATTCACGACCGCATCCCCAAGGAACTCCAGTCGTTCGTTGTTGCGCGCCCCGCAACTCCTGTGCGTCAACGCCTGCGTCAGACGATCGGGTTCTTCAAAAGTGTAGCGTAATCGGCCCAGGAGCGCTGCGAGCGGGTCGCTCAAGGCGCTGGCACCTTATTGCGGTCCACAAAGTGAATGATCGCCGTAATATTATAGAAAATGGGCACACGCACGTCGTAGCTAAAAACCAGCATGCGATCCCCATCCTGTCTATGCTCAATATGCAAGTCATTGTCGATATCCATGTGGCCGACATAACCTACCTCAAACTCGCGATGCACCGCCGTGCGCAAATCCGCATCTGACATCGCGTTCGCATCACCTCGCTCCGCAACATTCGATAAAGCGCTGGAGACCTGCCAGTTGGCTATGTACGGCGGTACAATCTCGAAGGCGAGGAAGACGATAAACCCTGCCATGAGAATAAAGACCAGCACGGTCCAAAAAGTGGCTCCACGTTGTAAATGCCGAGACATATGACCTCCCTTGTCGTCGAAGTCTAGGGGATGCTGCGCCCTATACGCTTAAAATCTATACCGCCGCCATGGGCGGTATTCCAGCTAAACCAGATAAAAAACGCCGGCCCGACCAAGTTCCTTTGCGGTACATAGCCCCAATACCGGCTGTCATCGCTCAAATCCCGATTATCTCCCATCACGAAATACTGATGGGGCGGGACGACAAAGTGCATCGGCCGCTGGGTGATGCCCGGCACCAGAATGATGTGGTGGGTAACAGTCCCGAGTTTCTCGGTATAGCGATAGGCCTCCATAAACTGCCCGCTCTGCTCGGCGTAAAGATAAGGCTTCTTGTCATAATGGGGGACGAGCTTACCGTTGATAAAGAGCTGCTTATTACTGTAGTCCACGTGATCGCCCGGTAGCCCCACGATACGCTTTATGTAATCGACCGAGGGGTTACGCGGGTACCGAAACACCACCACCTGACCGCGTTTGGGCTCGCCAAACGACAAGATCTTGGTATGCGAGACCGGCAGGCGCAACCCGTAGTCAAACTTATTGACAAGAATAAAATCCCCCACGTGGAGTGTCGGGATCATGGATCCGGAGGGGATTCGAAACGGCTCGACGATGAAGGAGCGGATCACGAGCACGATCAAGATGACCGGGAAAAATGAGCGTGCATATTCAACGTAAAGGGGTGGCTTGCCGCTCTTGTCCTTGCGCGCCACGAGATCGATCAACCAGATCGCCCCGGTGAGAAACAGGAACCCTACGAGCCACGCCGAAAAATCGTTAAGCGACATCCTTATTTCTCCACTCGTAGGACCGCCAGGAAAGCCTCCTGGGGAATCTCCACAGATCCAAGCTGTTTCATACGTTTCTTCCCTTCCTTTTGCCGTTCAAGAAGTTTGCGCTTGCGGCTAATATCGCCACCATAGCATTTCGCGGTGACGTTTTTTCGCAGCGCCTTGACCGTTTCCCGTGATATCACGTGCACACCAATGGCCGCCTGGATCGCCACATCAAACATCTGTCGCGGTATCAGCTCGCGCAACCTCCGAATGAGTTCCCGTCCCCGGTATTGGCTCTGGGCACGATGCGTAATAATAGATAACGCATCGACACGATCCCCGTTAATCAAAACATCTACACGCACTAGGTCGGCTACACGAAACTCATGGAACTCATAATCGAACGAGGCGTAGCCCCGACTAAGCGACTTCAATCTATCAAAAAAGTCGATCACGACCTCGTTTAGCGGCAATTCATAGGTCGCCATCGCCTGCCGACCCAAAAAACGCAGATCCTTTTGGATTCCGCGCTTCTCGACACACAGCTGAATCACGGGACCTAAATACTCCTGCGGTACCATAATATTACACAAAATGATCGGTTCGCGAATTTCGCGGATTTGCCCTGGTTCCGGCAGGCGCGCGGGGTTATCTACCCGGAGATGCTCGCCTTTTACCGTCTCCACCTCATAGACCACGGTCGGTGCCGTGGTGATGAGGCTTAAGCCATACTCCCGCTCAAGCCGCTCCTGGACGATTTCCAGATGCAGCATGCCCAGAAATCCGCAACGAAAGCCGAACCCCAGGGCCTCCGAGGTCTCGGGCTCGTAATGAAGCGATCCATCGTTTAGCTTAAGTTTCCCCAAAGCCTCGCGAAAACTATCGTAGTCGCCGGCCTCGATCGGGTAAAGACCCGCAAAAACGCGGGGTTTGATCTCCTTAAAGCCTGGGAGGGCCTCGGTTGCCGGGTTGCGGGCATCGGTTATCGTGTCCCCGACCGGGGCGCCCTTCACGTCTTTCACCCCGGCTACGACGTAGCCCACCTCGCCGGTGGCGAGTTGGTCGACACTCTGGCGCTTAGGTGTAAAAATACCGACCTGCTCGACGTCGTAATCGCGACCGGTGGACATGATCCGCACCCGCCCCCCACGATGGAGCACGCCATCAATGACCCGAACCAAGGCCACCGTCCCCAAATAGGTATCAAACCAGGAATCGATAATGAGGGCCTTGAGCGGCCCTTCGCTATTGCCCTTAGGCGCAGGAACCAGCGCGACCAAGGCCTCCAGGATCTCCCGGATCCCCTGCCCGGTCTTGGCGCTCACCTGAATGGCCCCGGCCGCAGGAACCCCGATAATGTCCTCGATTTCCCGCGCAACCCGTTCCGGATCCGCCGCCGGCAGATCGATTTTATTTAAGACTGGGACGATCTCGAGATTGAGCTCAGCGGCTGTGTAGCAATTGGCGACACTTTGCGCCTGAACTCCCTGCGCGGCGTCGACTACAAGGAGGGCCCCTTCGCAGGCGGTGAGTGAGCGGGAGACCTCATAGGAGAAGTCGACATGCCCGGGCGTATCGATAAGATTGAGCCGATAGGTCAGGCCATCCAAGGCGAGGTACTCCAGGGTTACGCTCTGGGCCTTGATGGTAATGCCGCGCTCGCGCTCAAGATCCATCGAGTCGAGCACCTGACTCTCCATCTCACGAGCGGTCAAGCCCCCGCAAAACTCAATGAAGCGATCCGCTAATGTCGACTTACCGTGGTCGATATGGGCGATGATAGAGAAATTTCGAATGCGATCTTGCAAGCTGGCCCTTGGAGCGCTAATGCGCCTCCTGAAAACCGATCAAGTATGGAGGCGGCATCATACCGGGTTTCCTAGGGCGGACCAACTATTTGGCCGGGTCCAGGCATGCCGGGCCCGCTCCTCCTGGCGTAACGACCGGTACCGGCCCGCAACCGCAAGGGCGCGCGAAAATCATTTGAAAGACAATGCGTTACCCGGGAAATCTCGGTTAAACGGCTTGGCTATCGGACACAGCAACCAGCCGGGACCCACAATCCGCCCAGCCGAGTAGCAGGGCTTTTCGCATTGGGAGTAAGCGAGCACAAGGGGGCAACCGATAGTGTGCAGCGACCTGCACGGTGTACCGCAAAGAACTGCGGGGGCCCATCAACGGCTTGCACGACTTGCCGAACAAAGTCGGCTGATCGGTGAGGACCGCCGCCCTACCCGCTATCGCCTGTTCTGTGACCCTCTCAGAGGGGGATTGTTGTAGGTAGCCAAGCGCACATAAGACAGGCCGTCCAAGCTGGTAAGTGCGGTCGCATTCGCGCGCTCCAGGAGGAAGCCGTCAACACGATTGCGCCAGTGCGGGTCTTGCCAGTGAGCTCGCTCAATATACGGTTGCGGCGATATGAGCGATGCCGCCGCCAGTGTCGTCTTGGCTGGCGCCTCGATGGGGGTAGGCTCGCTTAAAACAGTCATCCGCAACCCAAACAGCGCGGCCACCGCCGTCAACGACGCGGCCAGCGCGAAACGAACAACCTGCCGCCCCCGCTGACCCTTGATGAGGCGCAAGCGCGGCGTTTCCGCGCAGCTCGGTTCGTCCGCTATAGCCGCCATAACGCGATCACTGAAACGCGCACTAAGACTCCCGTCCCACTCCTTGCGCAAAACCGCTCGCGCGACATGATATCGGCCCCATGTCCTACGCAACTCGACATCTTCAACGGCGCTGCCGAGTATCTTGCTGCGATCTTTTTCCTTCAGTTCTGCATCCAACAACGCCGACAGTGTTTCCTTCATGATCTCTCTCCGTCAACGACCGCCCCTACACCTCTAGCAACGGCTTCAGCTCTTTATCGACCGCCTCGCGCGCCCGAAATATCCGCGAACGCACAGTCCCAACGGGGCACTCCATAACCACTGCGATCTCCTCATAGCTCAACCCCTCTATCTCGCGCAAGGTAATCGCCATTCGCAGATCCTCCGGTAATGCCTCCAACACCCGCATTACGGTACGGCCAATCTCATCTGTCAGAACATTATGTTCCGGGGTCGACGTCTCCCGTAAGACTGCCCCTGCGTTCGTTAACTCAACATCCCCAATCTCGACATCCGTGGACGGCAACCGGCGCCCCTGAAAAACAAGATAATTCTTCGCGGTGTTGATCGCAATACGATAGAGCCAAGTATAGAAAGCACTATCGCCGCGAAACCCAGCCAACGCGCGATAGGCCTTGATGAACACCTCCTGCGTGACATCTTCCACCTCGGTTCGATCGTACACGTAGCGCGCGACAAGCTTCGCGATCTTATGCTGATACTTCCGCACCAAAAGATCGAAGGCCCGCTTTTCGCCGCCTTTAACGCGCGCGACAAGATCCAGATCAACACTCTGGTCGGGTGCACTAGCCTGAGTATCACCTAACACTTACAGGTGACCACAGCCAGGGGAAAAGGTTCGCTCCAGCGCAAAGAAAAATACCGATTATGAGGAATTAACATGGCTGGGCGCAGATGACCGTTTTGCAATCAGGGATAAAGCCATTATGATAGCGCAAAATACGCGGCCGCGTCCCACACTATGAGCAAATATGCAGGCTCCACCCCCGACGCCACCGATTTTGCCGTCATTGGTTCGGGGCTTGCGGGATTGACTCTAGCGCTACGGCTTGCGGAACATGGTCAAGTCACCTTGTTCGCCAAGGCCGCCCTGACCCACGGGTCGAGCCTTTATGCCCAAGGCGGGATCGCGGCGGTTCTGGATACCCAGGATTCGTTTGCGGCCCATATCCAAGACACCCTGGTCGCGGGCGCGGGCTTGTGTCATGAAGACGCCGTGCGCCTGATCGTGGAACAAGCGCCCGGGGCAATCCAGTGGCTCATTGATCGGGGCGTGCCCTTTACCGCGAACGAAGGCCAATACCATCTCACGCGCGAAGGCGGCCATAGCTACCGGCGCGTTATCCATGCCGCGGATGCCACCGGGCGCGCCGTCGAGACCACGCTAGCGGCCCTGGCGCGCGCCCATCCCCGCATCCGCATCCTGGAAGATCATATCGCGGTAGACCTCGTGACCAGCCACAAGCTCGGGCTTGCCGGACCCAATCGCTGTCTGGGCCTATACGCCTTAAGCAAAAAGACCGGCCAGGTCACGCCCTATCCCGCCCGCCTTACGACCCTCGCTACCGGGGGCGCGTCAAAGGCCTACCTCTACAGCACCAACCCGGACACCTCGACGGGAGACGGGATCGCCATGGCTTGGCGCGCCGGCTGCCGGGTCGCCAATCTGGAGTTCGTGCAATTCCATCCCACGTGCCTCTACCACCCGCAGGCCAAGTCGTTCCTGATATCGGAGGCGGTGCGCGGCGAAGGCGGTCAGTTGCTGCTACCAGACGGAACGCGGTTCATGCCCGCTTACGATGAACGCGCAGAACTGGCCCCCCGCGATATCGTCGCGCGCGCCATTGACAACGAAATGAAGCGCCATGGGCTTGATGCCGTGAGACTCGATATTAGCCATAAAGGGCGGGAATTTATTGAAAGCCACTTCCCTAATATCTACAAACGTTGCCTCACCTTCGGCTTTGACATGGCCAAGGGACCGCTCCCGGTGGTGCCCGCGGCCCATTACACATGCGGCGGTATCATGACGGATCTCCGTGGGCGCACCGATCTCGACGGCCTCTATGCCATCGGCGAATGCGCCTCCACCGGCCTGCACGGAGCCAATCGCCTAGCGAGCAACTCGCTCCTCGAGTGTCTCGTGTTGGGACAGACTGCGGGCGATGACGCCGCCCAAAGGCTCGCCCACACAAAGACCCCCGCAGAGCTCCCGCCCTGGGACGAGAGTCGCGTTACGGATGCCGATGAGGGCGTCGTCGTATCGCATAACTGGGAGGAGTTGCGCCGCTTCATGTGGGATTACGTGGGCATCGTTCGCACCAATAAGCGCCTTGAACGGGCGCTCCACCGGGTGAACCTGCTAACCCAGGAGATCTACGAGTACTACGCGAACTTCCGGGTCTCGAACGACCTCATTGAGTTGCGCAATTTGGTTCAGGTCGCAGAGCTCATTATCCGATCAGCCCAATCCCGCAAGGAAAGCCGTGGGCTCCACTACTCACGCGACTATCCCGAGCCGGACAAGACCCACGCCGCGCGCGACACCATCCTAAGCCCTCCCCAGTATGCCACTGCCGGGACTGCCAAAAACCCCGGCGAATGCTGGAGCTGATACCCGACTTCGCACCGCTTCCGGTCACGACCCGTCCTTACAGGAAATACCACAACAGACCCGCAGCGCCTGCGGCCAGACAGTAGTAACCAAAGGGCCGCAGGGCCTCGACCTCGTGCTTATTGAAGTAGCGCATCAATATCCAGGCGCTCAGGTAGGCAAACACGCCGGCCAACAGACCCGACAAAAATATGGCCAGCAGATGCACATGCCCCTTAATGAAAAAGAGCTTGGGTACCTCGAGCAGGGCGGCCGCCCCGATGATCGGAGTCGCCATCAAAAAGGAGAAGCGGGCTGAGGCCTCATAATCGAAACCCTGGCCAAGACCGGCTACGACTGTCACCCCGGAGCGAGAGATCCCGGGTATCAGGGCCAAGGCTTGGGCGGCGCCCACGATCAAGGCCTTACCCCACGTCATTTGCAAAAGGGTGTGCTCAGAGCGCCGCTTCTTTAGCCGATCACCGACGATAAGAATGACGCCGTTGACCATCAAGAACACCCCGGCTACCACAAGATTGGCGAACAGGAGCTTGATCCTCTTCTCAAACACCACACCAATCAGACCGGCCGGGATGGAGGCTACCACCAGCAACCAAAATAGCCGTGCCTGGGGGTTGCTGGTGCGCCCACGCGCCTTCCACAGCCCCGAAAATATGTCTCTCCAGTCGCGCCAAAAGTACAACAACAAGGCGGTCGCCGTTCCCACGTGCAAGACCACGAGAAAGGGTAGGAAATCGGGGCTCGCCTTGGAGATATGCCAAGCCAGGATCGTGCGGAGCAAGACACTGTGTCCTAGACTACTAATCGGAAAAAGCTCAGTGACACCTTGTACGACCGCAAGCACCCACATCTGCCACAACAGCATCCCTTTCTCCTTGGTTCTTTGTGTCGGCAGTATAAAGGAGGGACGCGAACGCGCCAAGGCAAGGTCACGGCAAACCGAGGCCATTGGCGTGAGCCATTCGAACGATTGGCGCGGCGCATCCACGGGAATGCGCTGCGACGATGATCGCACCGACATTAAGGACCGTGCGGTCCCGGGGCGACATGGGCACCCGGCCGGCGAAGACGCCTATGGTTTCAGATTGGCGGCTCTACCAACGACGCGCGGCGTGGGGCACGCCACCCCGTTTTGATGTCCACAAAAGCAAAGGGGCCCGATAAGGGCCCCTTTTTTCGGTTCTTGTTAGGTTAACCGAACAAGAATGACATCACCTTCTTTCTCCGACTAGGCGCATCGCCAGCACGCGTCGCCGAATTCGGTTGCCGGTCGGCCGTGTTGCCCGAACGACGTGGCCCGTTTCCTGGGCGTGCGCGACGCACCCCATCACGGGGCGCACCATTCGCGCCAACCGGTCGGCTAGCGGCCGGACGACCCGAACCTGATCGTGCCGAAGCGGGACGATCAGAGCCCGAGCGCGCCGAAGTAGGACGATCCGAGGATGGGCGCTCCGAACCATTGCGCGCGAACGCGGGGCGATTCGAGGGCCTTCTGGTGGTCTGTGGCCGTGGCCGGGCAGGCCTTCCGGCCCCCTCATCGGCGCCACCCTGGGACTCGCTTACGGTAAACCCAGGCACGGTCACTGCGGGAATCGCTTGTCCGGTAAAACGCTCGATGCGCTTTAGGGTCCCGCGCTCAGCGCGAGTAGCGAACGAGATTGCGGCCCCTGTTTGGCCCGCTCGCCCGGTGCGGCCGATGCGATGCACGTAATCCTCTACGGAACGTGGCAGGTCATAATTGAAGACATGGGAGATCGCCGCGACATCGATGCCCCGAGCCGCAATATCCGTTGCCACGAGCACCCGCACGGTACCGGCCCGAAACTGAGCCAAAGTCCGGTTGCGCACCCCTTGGCGCATATCGCCATGAAGCGCTGCCGCGACCTGCCCAGAACCTTCAATGGCCAGCGCCAGCTTATCAGCACCGTGCTTGGTGCCGGTAAACACAATGGCTTGGCCGACCGTGGTCTCCTTCAACAAGGTCAACAGCATGGCCCGCTTTTGCGAGATATCGTTGACATAATGCACGTGCTGGGCGATCTGAACGCTTTGCACTTCGCCGGGGGCAATCCGAATACGCTGAGGATTCTTCAAGAGCCGTTGCGCAAAGGTCGCAATACTTCCCTCAAAGGTCGCCGAAAACATCACCGTCTGGCGGGTGGCCGGAGTCGCGTTGATAATACGCTCCACGTCCTGAAGGAAGCCCATATCCAGCATCCGATCGGCTTCATCTAGGATCACGATCTCAAGGCGCGAAAAATCGACCCGACCGCGCTCCACGTGATCCAAGAAACGACCTGGCGTTGCTACCAATACGTCTAGCGGACGCATCAAGAGCTTCTGTTGGGCGGGATAAGGGACGCCGCCAACGATGGTTCCCATGCGCATATGGCCGAGATGGCGGGCGTAAGTGCTCGCCGCATCTTTCACTTGGGCTGCCAACTCACGAGTCGGCGTCAAAACGAGAACTCGTGGACCACGGCCCTGTACGGGGCTTGGGGTCTGGAGGCGTTGTAAGGCCGGTAATATAAAGGCCGCGGTTTTGCCAGTCCCGGTCTGCGCCGATGCCATAAGGTCATGACCGGCCAGAACGATAGGAATGGCGCTCAACTGGATTGGGGTCGGTTTCTCATAACCCGCATCGGTTAAGGCCTGCAATAAAGGTGGGATCAAATTCAGTGACGCAAAGGACATGTATACTCCTGAAAACAACACTCGAGAGAAGCGGCAGAAAAAGCCGCACGCCGTGGCACGCGCGCTCAAGAGCGAACGTTTTCACGGTCATATTGGACAAGGGTAACGACTGACAGGGGTCGGAGGGAATTGGATACCGTCTAGGTATCGACGACGCTACAGACATTAGCCATCCTGGACGCGCAGTATGACCGATGGGCCCGGATAAGGCAAGCGAAAGCGAACGATCGGATCGCCTTGGGTACTCCGATCCTATCCAAGTACGCGGTCGCTACACGCACCACGCACTGCACCTAATTATTCCCTACGCCACACGCTGGCGATCCAGCGTTGCTGTTCAGGGGCGACATCCGGCGGCCGATAGTAGTGCATCACTTCCACAAATCCCGCATCACCAAGGAGTTTGCTCCAGGCCGGCCAGTCATAGAGAACGCCATAACGGCCATCCCGATAACCCTCTTCGTTAGCACCGCGGGGATTAGAGCTCAATAATATGCCCCCGGACCTCAGCGCGACCCGTAGCTGCGAGAGCACGCGCGCAATGCTCTGTCGCGGAACATGAAAGAGCGATGCGTTGGCAAAAATGCCATCAAAAAACGCCTCCGGCAAATCCAGTGACAGAAAATCCTGATGCCAGACCTCGCACCCACTGAAGGATGCCGCCATCTCGACAAAACGACCGGCACCGTCCACGCCGATCGCCCGATGGCCTTGCTCGGAAAATGCCTTGAGATCACGCCCGGGGCCACAACCGAGATCCAATAGTGTCCACGGGCCGCCCGGACCCAGGGCCGCCAAAAGCGACTCACGATTTTGGCGCACGTCATGATCTCGTGTCGCCGCCCAAAACGCCTCGGCCCTGGCGTTATAATGCGCCAAGGTGGCATCCACGAGCGTGCGCAAGTCATCGGAATGGGTGGGCATAAGGGCAAGCTTAACCTACCTGGGCCACGGACGCGATGAGCCTAAAAGAAGGCTTATCAACCGCCGCCTCTCTCCCGCAAGTGGGTAGGACACAAATGGGCAGCCACCGGGCGGGACGCAATACCATCGCTAGGCGCGGCAAGGGCCGCCCGATTAAGGCTGCGCGGGCGGCCCGCAAGTCCTCGATCCCCAAAAACATCCCCGCATCGAACGCCACACCCTATGCGGAGACCTCACCATCACTTGTAGCCACGGAGCCAGCCGAGATCGTCGGTGGCGCGATCATTTCCCGGAACCTATTCATCGATTCCGGCGTCGCGGCAATGACAACCTCATCACCTACCATAAACAAGGTATTGCTGTCCGGCACTAGGCCATGTTCCTGGCGCAACATCGAAACGATGGCAAAGTGCGGGAGTCCGAGACCCTGCACCTTTTTGCCAATGAGCGGGGCCCCGGCCAGCAACGGGACCCGAAAGAGCCGCTCGTTACCGCGCATAAAGGGGATGCCGCGCTCGGCGGTGAGGCGATCTCTGATCAACCCCGTTAACGTCTCCTCATCGACCACCATTTTACCGCTCCGCAAAAGATTGGTGGCGATATCCTGATAAAGCCTCTGATGTACGGGGCTGTCGACAGGCAATGAAACTTGCGCCTCATAAAGGGTCGGATAGCGACTATGCCGAGTGAGCGCCAGCTGGATAATAAAGCTCAATGACACGGCCACCATCGTCGGCATGATCAGCTGGAACCCGCCCGTCATTTCAATCACCATCACCAGGGAGGCGATTGGGACCCGCGCCGCGCCCGCAAAGACCGCCGCCATACCGACAACCGAAAGACTCGTAATACTAATCGTTGTAAAGCCGATGAAGTGCAGCAGCGCCGCAAGGCCCGCGCCGAGGATCGCCCCGATAAAAAGGGTCGGCGCAAATACGCCGCCAGAACCGCCGGAACCGATCGTGAGCGACAACGCCGCCATCTTGCCGAGCAACAACAGCAACAAGAACCAGACGCTCAGTCCTGCCGCACCCTCCAACACGAGCTGCATGTAGCCATAACCGCCGCCCAGAATGCCTGGCAGCACCATACCGATCAGGCCGACGATCAGGCCGCCTATGGCTGGCTTGAAATGGTTGGGTATCCGCAGAGCGTGGAAAATGTCCCGCACCCCATAGAACACCGACGGCAGAATGGCGCCCACGATGCCGGCGAGGGCACCCGCAACACCGTACCAGACCAAATTCAGAGAGCTGCCAAATGCCTGATTGGGTACGAAAAATAATGGCGTCCAACCGTTGATGGAACCTACCACGGCGTAAGCGACAGCCGACGAGACGAGGGTATAGAGCAGCGCTTCGCCCTCGAATGCCATGCCGGAATAAAGAATCTCCACGGCGAATATCGCCGTCCCCAGCGGACTTTTGAAGATCGCCGACAAACCGGCTGCCATACCCATCAGCACGATGAGGCGGCGCTCGTCGTCCGGCGCATGCAGCAAACCACCCATGATCGAACCCACCCCAGCGGCGATCTGAGCCGTAGGCCCTTCACGTCCGGCCGATCCGCCCGAACCAATGGTGAGGGCACTCGCGATGCTCTTTACCAACGGTACCCGTGCCCGGATATATCCATTAGTCTGATGAAAGGCCCGCACAGCCCCATCAGTACCATGCCCCTCGGCCTCGGGCGCAAAGGTGTAGACGAGCACGCCCGCGAGCAGTCCGCCGACGGTGGTGGCAATGGGGATAAACCAATAAAAATGGAAGGGCGGCACTACTGGGTGTTCATGAGCTGCCAGCACCGTGAGGAAATGATAATGGCCTAAGGGTTCGATCAGCAGCACCTCGCCCATATGGAGGAGCCACAAGAAAAACAGCGCACCCGCACCGCCGATCAGCCCGAGCACCACGGCATAGAGAACGAGCCGTCGCGAACGATCAACATTTTTTAGCCATGACCATGACATAAGCAAAAAGGCTCCTATAACAATAACGTCGCGGGATTCGGTCCAATCGACAGGCTATGGCGCGGACCCGGCCGCCAGAGCCGCCGGTCGGCCCCTTCTAGGAATGCGCCCCCGAGAAAGCGCGTAATTGTTCCTCGTCGACGGTGGCGCGATCAATACGTAGATAAGCCACCCCCTCGTCTGGGGCCATGGCGATATCCATGACCCCAGGAATCTTGGCCACGGCAGCACGTAAGGTCTCACTATCGTTAGGTGTCATTTTCGCTAACTGCAAGACATAACTGGCAAAATAGCGTGGCTCCTTCATGCCGGTGGCCACCGCCAGCCACACAAGAACGAGTACGGCGCTGGTCAATATGTCGCCGTTGATGCCCCAATGACCATACAGCGCACCGCCACTGACGCCACCGGCAAAAATTCCCAGAAACTGGCTCGTCGAATAAATGCCCATAGCCGTGCCCTTTTGGGCAGGCGGTGAGACCTTGGCCACCAGCGAGGGCAGACTTGCCTCCAGGACATTAAACGCCGTAAAGAAGACCCACAGACCAATCGCCATCGCCACAATGGACTCATCGGCATAGGTATAGGAGAAATTGGCGAGCGCAAGAACAGCCACCGCGCCCAAAAAGATTGAGCGCATCTTGCGACGCTTCTCGGCAATGATGATCAGCGGCACCATCGCGATGAACGCCAATACCATAATCGGGAGATACAGCTCCCAGCTTTTCCCGATTGGGATGCCGGTGAGATGGCTCAGCAACAGCGGCATCACCACAAAGTTCGAAGTCAGGACGAATTGCATGATAAAGATGCCAAAATCGAGCCGCAAAAGCTCCTTGTTCCTCAAAACCTGACCGAAGGACTCGGCCGCCACCTCAGTGTCTCGATGACGGAGATGAGTGCGTGGCGTGGGCACCCCCCAAATGACAATACCCATAGCCATGATGGCCATGACGGCCGTCACCCAGAATATGCCGGCGACTCCAATCCAGGTATTGAGGACGGGACCCAGGACCATGCCGGCACTAAATGCGACACCGATACTGACGCCGATCGTGGCCATGATTTTAGTGCGGTGCTCGTCACGCGTAAGGTCTGCGGCCAATGCCATCACCGTCGAGGAAATAGCCCCGGCTCCCTGCAGGGCCCGCCCGATAATCACCCCTTCGATGCTGTGCGACAATGCCGCAACGACGCTACCGACGGCGAATATGACCAGACCTGCCATGATCACGGCCTTGCGTCCGATGCGATCGGAAAGCATGCCGAAGGGAATTTGGAGGAGGGCCTGCGTCAGCCCATAGATGCCGATGGCAAGGCCGATCAGAAAGGGGGTATGACCCTTCAACTCCTGACCGTACACGGTGAATACAGGCAGGATCATGAAAAGACCCAGCATACGTACCGCGTAAATTCCCGCCAATGAATAGGCAGTTTGTTTCTCTTGCGGTGACATCGTATCGTCAAACTTCGATGTTTTGCGTGACATGGACCAGATTCTCTCCTTGTGGAATACAACCATAACGTCTTTTTGCGGAGCGGTCGGTCGTAGGACTAGGATCGCAAGCGTGTGCTACCCCGATGCGTGACGGAACCACCAAGTCGCCCTCACGCCCTCGGCACCAAGCTGCTGATGCCTATGCAGGCATAATGGGGCTCGCGGTCGTCTTGTTGCGGTACTTAACGATAAGCGCCGCCCATCGACAAAACGAGGCATTGTATCGCGTCCCGACGAGGCATTGTATCGCGTCCCGCGAACTACGCGCCTGTTAAGTTTTACTCTCCTTTAAGGCGCGCAACGGCGGTTATCGCAGCTGAGGGGTACCGTACCCGTGGGTATTGCCGGCCATTGTCGCGCAATCGTTCCAGGCTGGCTACCACCATCTCGATTGCGTACGGCGGCCGACAAGTCTCTTCATTCATCGGGCCAAGATCCCTTCCCGCTTTCCGTCACACCAATCTAAAGTGCCGGGCTCATCCCAACCGTCCAGATGGGCCGCAAACAGGGCCGCCCGCCCGTGAGGGCGGCGGCGTGACCGTATCACAGTCGAGAAACCAGACAGGCCCAACCTCGCACAGGGCCCGGGGGCATTCAGGGCCGCACCTACCGCTGGCGCATACAATCCATCGCGGTCGTACGAGCGGAGGTAGTAGATCCTCTTTAGGTGGACGACAGACTGATTTTCCCAGCCGACCCGAGCCAGTCGCAACCTCGAATCCAACCCGCGCAATCATAACGCTGCCACCGCTATGGGGCAACCGATGCGTGGGCGGGCCGGGGGGCCCTCGGAGGCCGAGTGGCTCGCGGCGCCACCCTAGCCCTTATCGCCACCATAGCCCTTATTAAGCGTCTACGTCCCGGCCGAGCCGCTAGACTACCTACTTTACCGGCCCTCCCGAGACCACGTCCGGCGACGCCCCGCCAACATCCTCTGCCCGCCTCACCCAACAAGCGAGTCCAACAGAGCCCGGCCGCCGCCAACCAGCCGCCAACCATTTGGGGGGCGAGACTCAAAAGCCCATCTGCCAATATGGCCCCCCACCAGGATTGCCGCTTGACCCGAATAAAATGGGGTTCCGGACTCAATTGGGCCCAAAATATCTTGCTAGTTGCAAGCGGCCGATAACTAGCGTAGCGTAGCCCCTATTGCAGCTGCTCTTTAGGACGTTACAAGAAGTTCCACTCGGCAATTTCCCGTAAGTATCCTTTGATCCTGCAATTGTACCCGGATAACGGGGCATCTTACTTTCTAAAATCGAGGCAATACCAGAATGGCAACAGGAACAGTGAAGTGGTTTAACGAATCGAAGGGCTTTGGCTTTATCTCCCCTTCAGACGGCAGCGCGGACGTATTTGTGCATTTCTCCGCCATTTCGGGGTCGGGCTTTAAGACCCTGGCCGAAGGTCAGGCTGTGACGTACCAAGTGGAGAAGGGACCAAAAGGCCTCCAGGCCACTCAGGTCACCCCCGCTTAAGTATATAGGCGGACTGTCTGTTGGAAAGAGGTTGGCGAGACCCTGAAAAGGGCGGTCGCCGGCCTCTTTTTTTTATGTACCCCGGCCAATAAACGCTGGCGCGTATGCTATTTAGTGTTTTTCCCCAAAACATCCTTTAACGCCGCAAAGGGGTTATGAGTCACCTCTGGCGAGGCGTTGGCATTGGCATGGCCGTTGGTATTGGTAAGCCCGAAGCCCGCGTCGGCCCCCTTGATTGCATAGGAATATTTCTGATGTTCCCAGTCATGGCAGTAAAGACATAGGTTCTCCCAATTGCTGCCGTCCGGCGGGTTGTTGTCATGGTTGTGATCCTTATGGTGAACCGTCAACTCATGGAGATTCGTGGTATCGAACTCGCGACCACAACGAGCACAGACTCGCGGATGCAACCGTAGCGATTGCTCGCGATAACCGCGCATGCGCGTATCGACCTCCTTATGGGCCTTCGCGACGATAGCGTCGAGCCGACTACCATCCAAACTATCCCCCGGCCGCCTGGCCCCATCCTTCTTTTTCATGATGTCTGTTCCTATAAACCTGTACACATATGCACAGAGGATTTATCCGCACACGCTTGATAGGCGGACATCGCCTGCAACCCGTGCCGCTTGGCGTCCTCTCAAATCGACCGCGACTCCCGACGACCTTTAAGGCCGCTTACACAAAATGCTCTATCTTTACCCAAACCTAAGGGCACCTTAAGTGCCCGTACCTGAAAACCAAGAGCGTAACCGGTCGACACTATCGCGCCCATACCAGGGCACTCTCGATTAGCGCCCAGCACGATGTGCACCACCTCTACTGCGGATGGACATCCGCGACAACAACATCCCCAGCCTCCTTCATGAACGGCTTGATCAGATCAATGGGGAGCGGGAATACGATAGTCGAGCTATTTTCTGAGGCGATGTCGGCCAAGGTCTGCAGATACCGTAGCTGCATACCACCGGGAGCCGAGGCCAAAATCTGCGCGGCATTCACTAGCGTCTGGGCCGCCTGGTGCTCAGCCTCGGCATGGATCACTTTGGCGCGCCGATCCCGCTCGGCCTCTGCCTGTTTCGCTATTGCCCGCACCATATCCTCGGTCAGCCGGATATCGCGCACCTCCACGTTCAACACAGCTACTCCCCAGGCATTCACCTGTTCCGATAGAATATGCTGGATATCCTCATTCAACCGATCGCGCTTGGACAACATATCATCCAGGTCATGCTTGCCGAGCGTTGACCGTAGCGTCGTCTGAGCAAGCATACTGGTGGCCGCATAGTAATCGACTACTTGGATAAACGCCTTTTCGGGATCGACGACCCGAAAATACAGCACGGCATCCACTTTGATGGACACGTTGTCCCGTGAGATCGCCTCTTGTATCGGCACCTCGTGGACCTGGGTTCGCAAATCGATTTTGACCTTACGCTGCAAGATCGGCACGACTACCACAAGACCTGGCCCTTTGACCTTCCAAAAGCGCCCCAGCTGGAATATGACTGCGCGCTGATATTCGTACACAACACTAAGGGAGGAAATGACGACCAGTACTGCCACAAACAATAGCGTCATGAATACCATGAGCTCTCCTTGAACGAATGACGCCGCGCCTAAAGCCGTGCCACCCATGATGCCCTCAATGGCTTGGACGCGGGAAGACAACACCATATGCCCCCTATTCGAACGAGATGGCGCAGTCCACAATCCACGCCACCCACGCACGGGCCTTGTCCGGCGAGCAACCCCGGGGACGCCCTGCCCACACCTTACTAGTGTAGGGACTAAAACCGCCCGTGTCTTGGGCCAAATAATGGCCACCTAAGTGCTCATTTCCTCTGAGCACGGCCGCACAGCCGACCGACCTAATCCGCTTTTGCGAGCGGGTATCGGGAGGTGACCCAGTGGGTTTCTCGGAGAGCACGTCGATGGGGCGGTGGGAGCGGGACGCTCACCGTTCCGGCGACAAAGATCCGCCTCGCTTAGCGTTAGCTGGTGGGTCAAACACACTGACAAGAGGATTTCCGCAGGATATCCAAGCGCTATGAACTTACAAGAGCTAGTCGCACGCGCCTGCTGTAAGCCTTGTGGGGTTGTCAGCAACAAAGCCCACTGACCATCGGCCCTAAATTCTCACAAAAACCCACCGTGACACCGGTACTGGTATCCGATTCCGGTTTCCTGGGGACCTAAGAAAAGCACCAAGGTGTCGCCCACGAGGCGCGACACCTTGGTCTATCCGTATTACTTGACGCCTAAAGCCTTCAGCGTTGCCTTGTTGGCCATGCCGGTAGCCTTCAGACCATGCTTGGTCTGAAATGCCTTCAAAGCGGCTTCGGTCTTTTTGCCCATGAAGCCATCGGCCTTGACCTTAGCGCCGGCCTTATCCAGGGCCTTCTGAATCGCCTTAACGTGGGCGCTGGCCATGGCATGCTTGTGCATCACGACTTTGTGAGCCGGGGCGCTCTTGGCAAGCGCAACAACTGGGACCGTGGTGGCAACAGCAAACAACAAGGCGGCGCCACCCATTAACGTATTGCGAATTGATGTGCTCATGGTATCCTCTTTATACAATTATGGTTGACTGCTAGACCCCCCCGAACAACAACCGCACGACCCGACCTAAAAAACTCCCTTGCCAAGTCTCGGTCCCGAAGAAGCTTTGCGCAGTATAGAGTAAGTGAGCGCGGTAAAACAGCTAGCAATCAGGTCGTTTAGCATAAAAAATATGAACTATTCCCGCCAAGCCTAAACGGCTATGGCGTGAGTTTCGTGTTTCATCGCGGTGAAACGGCCACCGCTCCACACCTCGGACAGTTCCTGCCCGGCTACGTAGAAAATCTTAAACATATTATGCACCGCTTTGGGCAGTTTTTAGGAGCCGGGGTTCTTTTTGTCTATTTTTCCACTATTTTATCAGCCCGTGACACCAGTAGGCCAAGAACGTTGGCGGGATTCCCGAGCCACCGGCAAGCCCGGGGGCGGGCCATGAATCTCGGCATCCAGACGAGTGGCTGGGTTTTGCCGATACATGGGGCGCTCTTCCGAGGACATTGGGCAGGCCGCCAAGCGGCCCCCCGGAAGCCACATAAGCCCCGGGCTACCGTGCATGCCCGAACCCCTACCCGGATTGTCGGCAACGGGACCCCGCCTCAAGGACCCGGGGATCGGTGAACTCGCCCCCTCCTTTAAGCAGCTCCCCACACGGCCCCTCGCTTAAACCGAGCCTTGCCTTGCGCCCAACTGAATCTAAACGCCCAGGGCGCAGGCGTGGCGCCCGTTTTAAGCCGCCCGCCGGAAAGAACCCGCCCCTGGCGCAGCGGGCCTTAGCGCTGTCGATTCGGTGTCCGGCGAAACGGCCCGTACCCCGCGGCGGCGGGAGTGGAGCCCCCTGACGCGGGGTACGGTGGCTTTGCTTGCTGCGGCGCAATGACCTAAAACTTCCCTACATCCTCCAATCGGGGCACACTAGCCACGTACTGGCGCAGCTACGTTGAGAGCTTCTGGGGGCTCCGTGGAGATCGGGTTAATGTTGGCAGTCCCGACTGGAATCGCGCTAGCCGTGGAAATCTCTACTTGACGGTAGTGGCCACCGCTTTAGCAGTAGGCAGCGGCGTCGCGTTTAGCGGCTTGTCCTCGAGTCGGGTCTTTGGGGCCGTGGGCGTTACCGCGCCGCTGGGCTTGCCCGCCGCACATATGATACGACGGCGACTCTCGAAGCCGACGGCGGCATCGGCGAGCTTCGTAACTGAGGATACCGGGAATCTCGTACGCGTGGAAAGTACATCGGCAGAGGGTTTACGGGTAGCCTATCGCGGTAGCGTATGGCAGGGCCGACTGATCAAGGAACATGGCAAGGCGCCCGTGAAACCTGGGGATGTATTGCAAATCGCCAGCCGCGAGGGCAATGACTTGCTGCTAACGCCCGTGATCGAATCACGGAATTCAGAAACATAGACCACAAAACACCGCCGAGGAGAGCCATGAGCGCCGCCATTATTGTCTTTGTTATTTTAGCCGGTTTGTCGCTACTTATCGCTGTCAGGGGAATTCGGGTTGTCCCCCAGCAGCACGCCTTCGTGCTGGAGCGCCTGGGCCGGTTTCAGAGGACTTTGGGTCCTGGGCTCAACATCATCATCCCCATGATCGACAAAGTGGCCTATATGTTCGACCTACGGGAAACGCCCATCGATGTCCAAAAGCAGGTTTGCATTACCAAAGACAACACGCAAATTGCCATCGATGGCGTGCTCTATTTGCAAATCACTGACCCCAAGGCCGCGGCCTATGGCACCACCAACCCCACGGCCTCGATGATCCAGTTAGCACAGACCATTTTACGGGCCGACGTGGGGAAACGGGCATTGGACGAGGTCTTGTCTTCACGCGCCGAGCTGAATACCGCCGTAGTTCAGGAGCTGGACCGTGCGGCCGTGACCTGGGGCCTCAAAGTCCTACGCTACGAGATTCGAGATATCACACCACCTGCAGATGTCATCCGGGCGATGGAATTGCAGATCACGGCCGAGCGCGAGAAGCGGGCAACCATCGCCACATCCGAGGGATCCAAACAACAGGCCATCAATGTCTCGGAGGGCGAGCGCCAGCAGGCGATCAACCGGGCGGATGGGAATCAGCAGGCCCAGATTCTGCGGGCACAAGGCGAGGCTCAGGCCATTCTCATGGTAGCCAAGGCCACTGCCGAATCCTTGAAACTTGTTGGCGAGAGCTTGAAAGAGGAGAGCGCCAGAGAGGCTATGGCGATGCGGGTCGCAGAATCCTTCATTGCCCAGTGGGGCGCAATCGCCAAGGAATCGAATGTTATGATCGTGCCAGCCGATATGGGCGACCTTTCAAAAATGGTGGGGACTGCGTTTCGCATCATGGACGGCGTCAAGACCACCATTGCGCCAGACCCTAAGGTCTGATGGCGCAACGGCATTGGGCCGGGATCAACGAGGAACCGAGTTGGAGAGGAACCCGTACCTAAAGCGCGCCGTCATGGGTGCGACCTCGGTGTCAGTCGAAACTCTGCCGTAGAAAGTGCGTGCCTCCACAGTTCGGGCACGGCGGGATGTGACCGGGTTTGTGAAAATGCAACAGCTGGCCGCAATGATCACAGACTAACGTTCCTAGGCCCACTAGCTCGCCCGTATGATATCCGGCGGCATCCGCTTGGATTTTGAACTTGAGCTGCTCGGTTGCGGTCTTATCCGCCGCTTCCGAAAACATGTCCCAAAACGCCCGCTCTATCAACACCGTATCGAAACCAAGCCAATACTTTAGGTCCTTGCCGGTTTGCGCAAGATAGCTCGCGGCGTCGGTTAGGTCGCGTTGAACCCACCGCTCCAACTCGACGACCTCCTTCTCGCCGGCCTTACCAACGGCAGCCGCTTCAGCGCGTATCTCGCTTACGGCGTGATGGAGTGCTGTACCAGTCTGGCGCGCCCTTTCTAACGCCTTTTCTAATAGCTCCTTGTACGCATCACTCATCGTCTCAAGGCGTTCATCGGGCGGGGGGCTCTTTTTCATGGCAACCTCTGTTCGTGACAGTTCATCGGCATGTTTTTGCGAGTAAGACACACCTAATCGTGATAGTGACGCGAACTATTCGCCAATGCAACATGGCAGCGACTTAAATCACGCGCGGGCCCACGATTGGCACAGGCCACAGCTCCACCGGGCACCTTGAGGCGAACAGATACCATCCCGGCATCATGGCGCTAGGCTGGTTGTGACACTCTCAACCCGCTAAAGCGGTTAAGAAGACCCCCAAACATGAACGGCCCGACCGCGGCCAAGCTAGGCACCACAAGCCCGTTATGGTGACGGCCATTGGCTACCATAGCGGCCGATCAGAGAATCACGAACGTCCCCCGGCGGCGAGATGAGGAGCGCCCAGTGACGGTCTGATCATGGACTTCGGAATTGGATTCTGGCCAAATCGTGCCGTCCATCATTGTTGATCTGCCCACAACGACTCCTCTGGTACCGGCGGCGAAAAAAGGTAACCCCGCCCAAAGGCACACCCCATGGCGGCCAGCAGGTCCTTTTGTTCCACTGATTCAATGCCCTCTGCGATCGCCGCAATCCCAAAGACGTGGGCGGCACCGACCATGCTTTGGACCAATACACGATCTGCCTTATCGGTAGTCAGGCCAGCCACGAAGCTACGATCGATTTTAATGGTGTCGATAGGTAACAGGCGAAGATGCTGCAGCGATGCCGGGCCTGTGCCAAAATCATCGAGCGCCACCGAGACTCCGAGCGCTTTGCAACTCATGATCATCTGACGCGCGCATTCGATATCCCGGACCGTGCTCCACTCCACTAGATCGATACCTAGGTAGTGGGGATCAACCGTGTCTTCGTGCGCCGCCAGGGCACGGTGAAGCGTCTCGAAAAACTGGTGGTTTTCAATGGAAGCCGCCGAAAGATTGATGTGGAGCATTTTAAAAATCCCTCGGGCTTGCCATTTTCCCAAGGTCTTAATGGCCTGCGCGACCAACCACCGATCCAATTTAAGGCTATTGTAGGGGTGCTCCATCGCGATCATGAATTCGCTTGCTCGCAAGAGCCCCAGGGTGGGATGTTGCCAACGAATCAGTGCTTCGGCGGAAACCGCGCGGCCGGTAGCGATTTCGATGATCGGCTGGAAATAAAGGAGGATCTCGTCGTTATCAAGGGCTAGCTGGAGCTCGGATACGAGCTTGCTTTTTTGCGCATGAGCCAATGCCATGCTGTCGGAAAAAAACAGCCCTCTGTTGCCGCCGCCGCGCTTGGCCTCGTACATGGCAGCGTCGGCGTTGCGTAGTAAGGCTTGGCCGTCGCCGTCATCCAGCGGGTAGATTGTCGCCCCGAGACTTACGCTGACGTCGATCTGATTGATCTTAGAGCCCCAGCGCATGGATAGACTTTCGCGTATGCGCCCGACCACTATCTCGATTTCGTCGTAGCAGCGGATATCTTCGAGAATCAAGGCAAACTCATCCCCGCCAAGACGCGCTAATGTGTCGCCGTCGCGAATCAGGGCTTGGACACGCAGCCTGACTTCGATAAGGAGCGCATCGCCCACCGAGTGCCCAAACTGATCGTTGATCGTCTTAAAGTTGTCAATATCGAACACGACAACGGCAAGCAGGCGCTCGCGCCGAGTTGCCATTGTCATGGCGTGTTGCAAGCGGTCGAAGAACAGGTTGCGATTTGCGGTACCAGTCAAGGGGTCGTGCATGGCCAGATCCCGCAAATGCTGTTCCCTTTGAAAACGGAATAAGGCCGCGCCTATGAAGTCAGACACGACCCCCAGCATCCGATAATCACCTGCGTCGGGTAGCCTTTGAGGGGGCGAGAACCAAGTGACTGCGAGTATCCCCAGCACCTTGCCGTTGGCCATGACGGGGCTACACAGGCTTGCTTGGACGCCAGCGTTCACACATTCGGGCAGGGCATAGGCGCTATGGGGATAATCTGTCACGAGAAGCGCCTTGTGGGCATGCAAAGCGGCCCCCGCTACGCCCAGCTGATCATTGAAGGCATAGAGCAAGAGTTGTTTATGGGCTGCGGGAAGGCCGTGGAAAAATCGGTAGCGGAGGAGATCGGGCTCCTCGTGGACGATCAATGCCGCGCCATCTGCGCCCAGGAGATTCGCCACGCCCTTGGCCGCAAGCCGGAAAAATTTTGGCAGATCGATTTCGCGAACAAGCTTATGCAAAAACTCAATGCTGCTCGCATCTTTGCCGGTCTTATTCATACTCCATCCCGCCGTGACCCTCGATTTTGGTCGTCACACCAACCAGTGCGCCCCTGTCTAAAGGCCTACACAACTGCGCGCAGTTCTTGACACTTCCCCATTTCGATCGGCTACCGCGCCCGGCCGCCTGAGGGTCGCCCACGAAGACCAGGTGATTTGCGGTCATTTTGAAATAAGACTGCCCGCAAATATCCTGCTGGGTTTAATCGTGGTAAAGGATCTGCATAGAGTGTGCCATGTAAGGGTGGGACATCCCGATTTGACGTTTAACCGGGCAAGGCTCAGCAGCCTAGACCCTTTGCCAAGCCGCGCAAATGCGGCACACCACCGGGTGGAAGTGCCTATTTATCGCCCCTATCACCGGCCAAGCGAGACTTTTGGGTTGGGCATAGCGCCTTTTGAACATCGCATTCATGAGACTGGGGCGACTGCCGTGCAGGCCACCTTAATTTGCGCCCCAGCTCGTCACAACGGTGTGATGGGGCAGCGTTTTGTTGGGCATGATGTGCCCGGTAGCGGCACTCGGATCCTATGGGGCAGATGCGCCGCTTTTCCGCTCTGCGTATCCAAAATACAGCACCCCCTGGCGCTGACCCCACCCTCCACCACCTGGCAGGTCCCGCCCCTCCGGGCCCTCATCAGATCCTGGCCTTCCGTGCTCACGGCTTTGCGGTCGATGGTGTCGGCGCTATGCGTTCTTATGGTCATGTTATGGTCGCTCCTGCCGGACACAGGGTTGATCTTGATAATCTCTCTCATGGCCCTGCCCGCACCGCGACCATGAGCGTTTCAGCAGCCCCAGAATTTGTACATAAGTCCGTACGCTATCGACACAACGAGGGATCTAACATCCATCCGAAATGGAAACGAGGTCAGTTTTGGGCAGCAGCTTTCATGGGCGATGGCAATATTGCTATGATAGGTTCCAGGGAGGCGCTACCCTGAAGGCCAACTTGCCGGAAACGCTGTGAGCAAAGACGCGAAAATATTGGCGGCCAGCTAGGCAGGTGAATATGAGCACCCGATTTGCCGACCTCACCTCGTTGCTCGGTAGCCTAAGGTTTGCAGTACGGATACGCGGAGATCATCCTATATTCACAAAAACTGGTGTCGAGGAGGCTATCAACCCGCAACCGCAAAGGGCGCTCGCCAGACCGTACCGGGTCAGGCCGGTGCGAGACATTGTCCTGCCTTACCGGTTAGGAGTGGACGATCATCAATAAATACGAACTCGTCGTATACTGGAGCGAAGAAGATAACGCCTTTTTGGTGGAGGTACCGGAGTTGCCTGGGTGCATAGCGGATGGCGCCACCTACCAAGGATCGGTCGCTCATGCCGAACAAGTAATCGCCGAATGGCTGGAAACTGCTAAAGATTTAGGGCGCCCTATCCCCACGCCGCGTGGGCGCCTATGCTACGCTTAAACCGCCCATCGACTCCCCTGGCCCTCACCCGTGGTGAATATATTGGGCCAAAGATGGCAGGTCTTTGGGATCGCTCCAAAATCTTTTCCTTGCTGGTCCGTTTTACGCCCATCTTTTCCTCGGCGTAGGGGCCTAATGAAGCATGTTGGATATAGGAGTGTGCAAAAATGAAAGGAGAACCTGCGCTATGGCCGGGCCATTCTTATCCGTTAGGCGCAGAATGGGATGGCAATGGAATCAATTTTGCGCTCTTTTCCGGGCAGGCCGAGCGTGTCGAGCTCTGCCTGTTCGATGCCAAGGGGGAACACGAGACCCATCGACTCCCGCTGCCCGAGAAAAGTAACGAGGTCTGGCACGGCTATCTGCCTCACGCCAAACCCGGCCTGGTCTATGGCTACCGGGTATATGGTCCCTATGCACCTGTACAGGGCCAACGCTGCAATCCCCACAAACTTCTACTGGACCCCTACGCCAAAGCGATTGCGGGCACGCTGGACTGGAGTGACGCGCATTTCGGCTACCACATCGGCCACGTCAAAGCGGATCTGTCGTTGGATAAACGAGATAATGCCTCACGGATGCTCAAGGCCGTTGTGGTGGATAGCCACTTCGATTGGGGCGATGACCAGCCACCGCGCACCCCCTGGTCGAACACGATCATCTATGAGACCCATGTACGTGGGCTCAGTATGCAGCACCCCGATGTCCTCAAACACCTTCGCGGGACCTGTGCCGGTCTCGCCTCAGCGCCCATAGTCACGCACCTACAGAAGCTCGGCGTGACCGCTATCAACTTGTTGCCAATCCAGGCTTTTGTCGATGACCGCAACCTGGCCGAGCGTGGACTGCATCACTACTGGGGCTACAATTCCCTGGGCTTCTTTGCGCCCCACCCCCCGTATCTGTCGAGCGGTAAAATTGACGAGTTCAAGGAGATGGTCAAGGCGCTTCACAAATCGGGTATCGAGGTGATTCTAGACGTGGTCTACAATCACACGGCCGAAGGCAACGAATTAGGCCCCACCCTCAGCTTCCGTGGTATTGATAACGCCGCCTACTATCGCCTAGTAGCGGATCAACCCCGCTACTACGCTGATACCACTGGTTGTGGCAATTCCCTCAACGCCGATCACCCAAGGGTCATGCAACTGATTCTGGACTCCCTGCGCTATTGGGTGGAAGAAATGCATGTGGACGGCTTTCGCTTCGATCTCGCCGTTTCTTTGACTCGCCCCTACCGTTCCGATAACCGCATGGGACCACTCTTCGAAATCCTGCTCCAAGATCCCGTGCTCGCCCGGGTCAAACTCATTGCTGAGCCCTGGGACCTGGGAGAAGATGGTTACAAACTGGGTGCGTTTCCGCCCGGCTGCGCGGAATGGAACGACCGCTACCGCGATACCTTGCGGGCCTTCTGGAAAGGCGATGACGGACAGCTAGGCGGGCTTGCCGCGCGTCTGGGCGGCTCCGCTGATCTCTATGCCCGCGCTGACCGTGGACCTAACACCAGCATCAATTTTCTCACCGCCCATGACGGTTTCACCATGCATGATCTGGTGAGCTACAACGAAAAACATAACGAAGCCAACCAGAACGATAATCAGGACGGCAACGATAACAATCTTTCCTGGAATTGCGGCGCCGAAGGCGAGACGGACAACGCTGAGATTAATGCCCTGCGCGCCCGGCAGGAGCGCAATTTTATAGCGAGCCTACTACTCTCCCAGGGAACACCCATGCTACTAGCAGGCGATGAACTCAGCCACAGTCAACAGGGTAACAATAATGCCTATTGCCAAGACAACCCCCTTAGTTGGCTGAGTTGGGATTTAGGCGCAGAGCAGCAAAAGCTGCTGGATTTCACCCAAAACCTCATCCAGTTGCGCCGGGATCATCCCAGCTTGCGACGTAAGCTTTTTTTCCGTGGTCAGGCCATGACGTCAAGCCCAATCAAGGATGTCACCTGGTTCCATCCCGACGGCCGGGAAATGGGCGCCGAGGACTGGGAGCAAGCGGACGCCCACTGCCTGGGATTGTACTTGGCGGGCACGGAACTGACCGACCGCGATGCGCAGGGTCAACCGGTGAAAGACGAGGATTTTCTGCTTCTGCTGAACGCCTTTCAGGAGGAGGTATCTTTTGCCCTGCCCTCCCTTAATAAAGAAGCCTCTTGGAAGTGTCTGCTGGATACCGCCCAGGATGAGGGTGCGACCAAAGAGGATCAACACAGCGGGAAGAGCTATCCGCTGCAAGCACGGTCCCTCGTGCTCTTGCATTATGGAGAGGCCAATCAATGATCCGCCGACACGACATGCCCTTCGGGGCGACGTTGAAAGCGGAGGGTGCCTGTTTTCGCCTTTGGGCGCCGGACGTGGACAAACTGGAAATCGCCCTGTCCTGGGCAGGCGGCGAGAAACGGTGTCCCATGGAAGGCGCGGGCGATGGCTGGTGGCGCTACTTTGCTTCGGGCCTGGGCCGAGGTGTCCGTTACCAGTTCCTGCTGCCCGACGGTGGCACGGTCCCCGATCCCGCCTCTCGATACCAACCCGACGATGCCGAAGGTTCGTCACTGGTCATCGATCCCGCCAGCTATGACTGGCAGGACGGCTGTTGGCGCGGTCGACCTTGGTGCGAGACCGTGATCTATGAACTCCATGTCGGGACCTTCACCCCTGAAGGGACTTTTCGAGCCGCCATGGAACGTCTGGATGATCTGGCAGATCTGGGTATTACGGCAGTGGAGCTTATGCCTTTAGCAGACTTTCCCGGTCGCCGGAACTGGGGCTATGACGGCGTGCTCCCGTTCGCCCCAGATACCGCTTATGGCCGGCCGGAGGATCTTAAGGCCCTGGTGGACGCCGCCCATGGTCGGGGGCTCATGGTCTTCCTGGACGTGGTTTACAATCACTTCGGCCCCGAGGGCAATGCCCTACATCGCTATGCCGAGGATTTTTTCACCCCGAGGCACCATACCCCGTGGGGTCCCGCCATCAACTTTGACGGACCGAACAGCCGCGTAGTACGTGATTTTTTTCGGCATAATGCCCTGTATTGGTTGGAGGAATACCATTTTGATGGACTGCGTTTCGACGCCGTCCATACCATCTGCGACGACTCCCATCCCGACATCCTGGAAGAAATCGCCACCGCTGTGGCTGCCGGCCCTGGGCAGGATCGCCAGATCCACCTGATGCTCGAAAATGATCACAATGCTGCTCACTACCTTGGATCAGGGGGCTATCGGGCCCAATGGAACGACGATTTCCATCATTCGCTGCATGCGCTGCTGACCGGCGAGAAGGACGGCTATTACGGGGATTTTGCCGGCCAGCCGATCGATTACCTGGGTCGTTGTCTGGCAGAGGGCTTTGCCTGGCAGGGCCAACCTTCTGTCTACCGTGGCGATCGTGCCCGCGGTGAAGCGAGCGCCTACCTGCCCCCCACCGCCTTTATCAACTTTTTGCAAAACCATGATCAGATTGGCAATCGCGCCCTGGGTGAGAGACTCTCTCGCCTGTGCACCACCGAGGCCCTGCGCGCCGCCGTCGCTGTGTTACTGCTCGCTCCTGCTGTGCCGCTCCTCTTCATGGGCGAAGAATTCGCCGCCAGCAGCCCGTTCCTATTCTTTTGTGATTTCAGTGGGGAACTAGGCGAAGCGGTGCGGGAAGGACGGCGCCGGGAATTTTCCGCGTTCGCACATTTTTCCACCGATGAGGCGGCCGCGCAAATACCAGACCCAGGCGCTGAATCGACCTTCACCGCCAGCACGTTGGATTGGACACAGCGTAATCTCGGCCCGCACGCAGATTGGCTACAGTATTACCGCCGACTATTACATATCCGCCGAGACGAGATTGTGCCCCGTCTCGGCGGAGTCTCGGGGGACAGCGGCACCTGGCATCTTCTGGGCACAACCGGCCTGGCAGTACACTGGCATCTGGCCGACGGCGCCATTCTTTCTCTCTATGGGCAATGGGCACCAGAACCCCTGGTTTTGGACCCGATCCCTCGTGACCGGATCGTCTTTGCGCAACCGCCGGAGGCCGCCGCCCTGCTAGCGGAAAACCGCCTTCCTGGTTGGGGAGTAGTCTGCTTGTTGCATGAAGGGGTCGGGGAACGACACCCGTGAAGACGACCATTGACCGGGGCCTGATCCATGAGCTGTGCCAAAGCTATGGCGTTCTAGAGCATTATCACAACGCCTTCGGCAAGAAGCACATTGTCCCCCAAGGCACCTTACTGGCCTTGTTAAAGGCGTTGGGCGTACCGACCGAAGATGCGCACGCCGCCCGCGACGCCTTACGCCGGAAGGAGGCGGCAGCATGGCGATCCCCGCTGCCACCGCTCCTGGTGCAGCGAATCACCGCCAAGCCCCCAGGGGTTGCTCTCTCCCTCCCTGTGGAGGGCGCAGAGGATATCTGGCGTTGGCGTTTTTCTCCTGAGGAGGGGGCGGCCCGGGAAGGCACGTTCCGGCCCGCCCGCCTTGAGTTGTTGGAGGAAGGTCGCATCGGCACGCAAGTCTTTCGGCGTTGCCGCCTAGATCTCCCCTTTAGCCCGGGCCTCGGTTATCACCATCTGACTCTCCAGGGGCCAAGCGGGCTCCGCGCAGAGATGCCGTGGATCACGGTCCCGGAGACCTGTTATGCACCCGAGGCCATCCAGGAATCGCGTAAAGTTTGGGGGCCTACGCTGCCACTTTACGCACTCCGTTCGAGTCGCAACTGGGGTATGGGGGATTTCACCGATCTCCTCCAGGTACTAGACATTGCGGCTCTGTCTGGCGCGGAGCTCGTTGGCCTCAACTCCTTACATGCGCTGTTCCCAGACGATCCCCACCACATCAGCCCCTACAACCCTTCCAGTCGAAAATTCCTCAATATTCTCTATGTCGACGTGGAGGCTGTGCCGGAGTTTGCCCATTGCGAGATCGCCCACGACCGAGCCTATGACGCAGATTTCCAGGCCAATCTGCGCGCCTTGCGCGGCACTGACCTCGTGGATTATGAGAGGGTAGCCGCCGCCAAACGGGAGATTCTAGAGCTCCTCTATCACGCCTTTCGCGAAACTGAACTGCCAAGCAATAGTGAGCGCGCCCGCGCCTTCCGCCAATTTCAGGTCGAGGGCGGCGAAACACTCTTCCACCTGGGCGTTTTTGAGGCCCTGTGGGAATACCTCCAGGCCCAAGCTCCTCGTCCCTGGGGTTGGCCGGCCTGGCCGGAACAGTATCGTAGTCCCAAAGCACCAGCGGTCGCGGAATTTGCCGCGCAACAACCGGATCGTGTGGAATTCTTTCAGTATTTGCAATGGATTGCCGCCGAACAGTTCGATGCAGTGGGCGTGCGTTCCTATGCGCTCGACCTGGGTATCGGTCTCTACCAGGACATCGCGGCGGGCACCGACCCGGGTGGCTTTGATGCTTGGCATGACCAAGACCTTTACGTCGCCAACATCCATATCGGTGCGCCCCCCGATGCCTTCAACCATCAAGGTCAGGATTGGGGACTGCAACCCTGGCACCCGCTGCGCCTACGCGAGGCCGCCTACGCGCCTTTTATCGCCCTTTTGCGCGCTAATATGCGTGTTGCCGGCGCCATCCGCTTGGATCACATCCTGGGCCTCATGCGCTTGTACTGGATACCCGCCGGTGAACGTCCCGCCAGAGGCGGCTATGTGCGCTATCCGCTGGACGAACTCCTCGGCATCCTGACGTTAGAGAGTCAGCGCCATCATTGTCTTGTGGTCGGCGAAGATCTCGGCACGGTGAGCGAAGACATCAGGGGTGCCCTCCAGTCCTGGGGGATCCTCTCCTATCACGTCCTCCTACTGGAGGCCGACCCGCAACACGGATACCGACCCCCGGAGGATTATCCGGCATGGTCTGTGGCGACGCTCACAACCCACGATCTGCCTACTCTCGCGGGGTTTTGGCAAGGGCTCGATCTGGATACCCGCGCCACACTAGACCTCATTCCCGATCCCGCGACGCGCAACAGTCTCATGGTGGAACGTGCCCGGGATCGCAGCTTTCTCCTCCTGGCTCTGGAACGGGAGGGGCTGCTGCCAAGCGGGGTTGGTGTCCAAGCCGTGAATCTCGCAAAACTGACAGATGACATGATTCGCGCGGTTCATCGCCTACTGGGCCGCGCCGCCAGTGCCGTGCTACTGGTACACATGGATGACGCTTTGGCTGTGACCGACCAGATCAACCTGCCCGGCACGGCCCAAGACTATCCTAACTGGCGCCGCAAACTCCCCCTAACGCTGGAACAATGGGCGCAAGATCCGCGCGTCACCGGCCTTTTTGCGACCCTACGCGAGGCACGCCCGGCCCTGCCGCGCGGACCACTCGCCGATGCCACAATCCCCATCCCGCGCGCCACTTATCGTCTCCAGTTTAACCAGAACTTCACCTTTAATGATGCGGTCGCCATTGTTCCTTATCTGGCCCGTCTCGGGATCAGCCATTGCTATGCCTCGCCGATCCTCAAAGCCCGCAAAGGCAGCCCGCACGGTTACGATATTGTCGATCATAATGCGCTGAATCAGGAAATCGGCAGCCCCGAGGATTTCCTGCGGTTTTCCGACACCCTAGCGGCGCACGGCATGGGCCTTATGCTCGACATCGTACCCAACCACATGGGTGTGCTGGGCAGTGATAATGCCTGGTGGCTCAGTGTGCTGGAGCACGGACCAGCATCGCCCTACGCGGATTATTTCGATATCGACTGGCGTCCGCTGAACCCACAACTGCGCGGTAAAGTCCTGTTGCCGGTCCTAGGCGACCATTATGGCCAAGTCTTGGAAGACGGCGCCCTGAAACTTTGTTTCGCATCGGAGCAGGGAGAAATCTACATCCAATATCTGGAAAACAGTTTCCCGGTAGATCCCCGCGAGTATCCGCGCATCCTCGATCTGCGCGTCGACATCCTGCGTGCCGAGCTGGGCGCAGAACACCCCGACACGCAAGAACTGGCGACCCTTTCCGATGCCTTGCGTCGTTTGCCCGAGCGCTACAGTGCCGAGGCGGAGAACCGCGCAGCTCGGGTCAGAGATGGGACTGTCTATCGGCGGCTGCTAGCAGAACTCTGCGCGAGATCTCCGCAGGTCACGGCCTTCCTCCAGGAGAACATCGCACTCTTCAATGGTCGCCCAGGTGATGCAGAAAGTTTTGACAGCCTGCATCAGTTGATTGAGGCGCAAGCCTACCGCCTCGCTTTCTGGCGTGTCGCGGCCGATGACGTCAATTACCGTCGCTTTTTTGACATCAACGATCTGGCCGGCTTGCGGATGGAGGATCCCGCCGTTTTCGGCGATGCCCATCGACTGATTTTTCGACTCCTGTCTGAAGGACGCACAAATGCCCTGCGCATCGATCACCCAGATGGGCTCTACGATCCGCTGATGTATTTCCGCCGCATCCAGGCCTGGCGCGACTGGCGACAAGCCCGCCGCGATAAGGGCGGCAAAAGCCTCTACCTCGTGGTAGAAAAGATCCTTGCCGAGGGCGAAGCGATGCCCCCGGACTGGCCGGTACACGGCAGTACCGGCTACGACTTTGCCAACGACGTAACCAGCCTGTTCGTGAATGAGCGGGCACAGGTCGCCTTCGAGCGCCTATATAGTGCCTTCATCGGTCATCCGTATGACTTCGATACACTCCTCTACGACTCCAAAAAACTGATCATGAAAAGCTCCATGGCCAGCGAACTCAATGTGTTGGCCGACCATCTGAGCCATATTGCCCAGGCCGACCGACGCACCCGAGACTACACCTTGAATGGCCTACGCTGGGCACTCCAGGAAGTGATCGCCTACTTTCCGGTCTACCGGACCTACAGTGCTGACGGGATTCTTTTGGATGCCGACCGGGAGCGCGTCCAAACCGCCATAAGCCAGGCGCGCCGCAACAGCCATGCGGAAGATGTCAGCGTCTTCCAGTTTCTAGAGGACGTACTGACCTTGTCCGCCCACCCCGGGAACCCTCCGGCCTACGCTCGGGAACGGATCGCCTTTGTCGGCAAATTCCAGCAATACACCGGCCCGGTGATGGCCAAAGGCGGTGAGGACACCGCCCTCTATCGTTACCAGCGCCTCACTTGTCTCAATGATGTGGGCAGCGATCCCCGTCATTTCGGCATTTCTGTCGCCGCCTTCCACAAAAACTGCCGCGACCGGGCGGCCCGCCGCCCCCACGACATGCTGACCAGTTCGACCCATGACAGCAAACGCTCCGAAGACGTACGGGCCCGCATCGCCGTGCTCTCGGAGATACCAAAACGCTGGCAGCAGTCACTGCAGCGCTGGCGGCATCTTAATAGTGGCCATAAAACCCGGATCGACGGCAAGTCGGCTCCCGACGCCAACGACGAATACCTGCTCTACCAAACATTGCTCGGCACCTGGCCCGTCCAGGAAACGCCTGATGCCCAATACGTAGATCGCATCGTCGCCTACATGCGTAAGGTGGTCCGGGAGGCCAAGCTGCACAGCAGTTGGATCAACCCCGGAGAGGCCTACGAAGGTGCGCTCGAGCGCTTCATCCGGGCTATTCTGGCGGTAGATGACGACAATCTCTTCCCGCCGACCTTCGCCCCTCTGTGTCGGATCATCAGTCATTTCGGCATGATCAATAGCCTTGGCATGACGCTGCTAAAACTGACGGCCCCAGGCGTGCCAGATACTTATCAAGGCTGCGAAGACCTGGTCTTGCAGCTGGTGGATCCTGACAATCGACGACCGGTGGACTTCGCTGCTTATTCGCAAAGATTAACCGAGCTGGAATTGCCATTCTCAGAACGAGCGCGCCCCGAAGACCTGCAGGCTCTCCTCACCGAGACCGGCCGTGGCCGCCTCAAGCTCTATCTCACCTGGCGCGGCCTACAGGCCCGGCGCCAGCAATCGGAGACTTTTCAAACGGGTGGCTATGTTCCTCTCCGGGTGCGCGGCAAGCAGGCGGCCCATCTCTGTGCCTTTGCACGCATAGGAGCACAAGGGATCGCCCTCACGGTTGTACCGCGTCTTTGCCTCCGCCTATTGGGCGCCAACGAAGGCCTCCCGTGGCCACTGGGGCGCGATGTTTGGGGAGACACCACTCTGACTCTGCCCAGGGACTGGGGTCGACTCCGGTTTCGCAACCTTTTCACCGGCGAGGATCTGGACGTGCAGAAAGGGACCGAGATACTGTCTGTGGGTCGTCTGCTTTCGCGCTTCCCCCTAGCGCTTCTCTTGGCCGATCTGGCGCCATCGGTTCATGCGGCCGGCATCCCGATACCGCCAGAATAAATTCCAGATCAGCACGACGCAAGGTGTGGGGTGGGGTTAACGGCGGTGAACGGAGCATATAGGTTCTTCTAAACCTCCCCACACCTAAAGACAGAGGGTTCTAAGGGCGAATCCATCGGGGCCTCTTGACGGGTTGCGTTTTCCCGCTGGCGATACACTTGACGTGCGCACCGCCGCCCTCGACCACAAGCCTCTTCACGTGGCTCCCCGTCGCGGCCTCATGGCGTCTTGACCACGGCGGCTGGCCGTTCGCCCGCCGCGCTGGCGTGTTTGGCCTGTTCCGCTGGAATAGAGAGCAGATAGGCCGTATTGATCAGTGCCGTGTGCGTCAGCGCTTGCGGAAAATTCCCGAGCATGCAGTGCCCATGCGTATCATATTCTTCCGACAACAATCCTACGTCATTAGTCAAGCCAAGAAGGCGCTCAAACAAGGCTTCGGCTTCTTCGCGCCGTCCAATCAACGCAAGACTGCCAGCCAGCCAGAATGAACAAGGCAAAAACGCGCCTTCTCCGGGCGGTAGCGCATCTACCTCGGTATCGGCCTCATACCGCAGCACCAATCCATCGACCACGAGGTCGCGCTTAATGGCCTCTATTGTACCCAGAACGCGCGGATCGTCCGCTGGCAGAAAGCCCACCTGCGGAATTAACAGCAGGCTTGCATCAAGATGCGGCGCACCATAGAACTGCACAAATGTGTTACGCTGCGCGTCGTAACCATCCGAACAAACCTCCGCGTGAACCGCATCGCGCAGGTGCCGCCAGCGCTCGACCGGGCCGTCAAGCCCAAAGGCCTCGACGTCCTTGACCGCCCGATCGAAGGCCACCCATGCCATCACTTTGGAGTGGGTATAATGGCGCTGTGGCCCGCGCATTTCCCAGATACCGTCATCTGGTTTCTGCCAGTTCGACTCCAGGAATTGGAGTAAGGCCACTTGTACCCGCCAAGCCGCCGGCTCCGGCTCCAAACCGACAGTTCGTGCGAGATGCAACGTGTCCATGACTTCTCCGTAGACGTCAAGCTGGAACTGTTTCGATGCGACGTTGCCCAGCCGCACAGGCGCCGCGCCACCATAGCCGGGCAACCAACTCACCTCGTATTCGTCCAGGCGCCGCTCTCCCGTCACACTGTAAAGTATGCGCACACCCTCGGGGCCACTCGCCGCTATGGCGCGCAACAACCACTCGCGCCAGGCCACCGCCTCTTCGTGGTAGCCGGCCAGCAACAGCGCGTTCAAGGTGAAGGTGGCATCACGTAGCCAGCAGTAACGGTAATCCCAGTTACGCACGCCCCCCTGCTGCTCCGGCAACGAAGTTGTGGGCGCCGCAATGATTCCGCCGGTAAGCGAGTAGGTCAGTGCCTTTAGTGTAATCAGCGAGCGCAAGACGGGCTCGCGCCAGCGTCCCTGGTAGGTGCAGCGTTCCGACCATTGACACCACTCGTCCTCGGTTGCCACCAGCTCCCGTTCCGGGTCGATGGCCGGTTGGACCGCCTCATAAGAAGGACCATAATTCAACGCAAAGCTTATCCGCTCGCCCTTACTCACATGAAAATCGGCGATGGTTTTCATGTTTTCGCCGTGCACGGCCACCCCGCTGCGCAATTCCAGCCGGTCCGGCCCGGCGGTCGCTAGCAGCGTATTGTCTGGCTGGTGCACCCAGGGCATGATAGAACCGTAATCGAAGCGAATAATAAGCTCCATGCGCATGGCCACTCGCCCACGCAGACCTTCAACAACACGCAAGACATCCCACCGCTCATCCGAGAGCGACATGAAGTCGATGATTCGCACAGCGCCTGCGCCGGTCTCGAAATCGGTTTCCAGAACCAATGTGCCGGGGCGGTATCTGCGCCGGACACTATGCACCTCTGCGACCGGCGCGATCAGCCAGCGTCCGTGCTTCGGCTCGCCCAATAGCGCCGCAAAACACGCCCCGGAATCGAATCTCGGAAAGCATAGCCAATCGATAGAGCCATCGCGGCCGACCAGCGCCGCCGTATGACAGTCGCCGATCAACGCATAGCCTTCAATCGGAAGCGACATGAGAAACCCTCGGGTTGTGCCAGATCCCGTCTGCCGCAATCAGTGCGTCAGCCTGTTTTGGTCCCCAGCTGCCCGGCTTATAGGAGTGCGCCGGGTGATGCGTTTCAAGGACTGGATCGACTACTGCCCAGGCAGCCTCCACCGCATCCTCGCGGGTGAAGAGCGCGCCATCGCCGACCATGGCATCCCCTAGCAGTCGTTCGTAGGGTGTTTCTTCGTTCGGCTGTTCATCCAGCAGGTAGAGCTCGCGCTGGTCGCCGACGAACTCTTTGCCAGCACGCTTGACGCGCACGGCGAGGGCGACGGCAGCGTTGGGAGAGAGCCGGAAGCGCAGGTAATTGGCGCGCCCACCTGCCGGTGCGGAATCGTCGAACAGCCTTTGTGGCGGTGCTTTCAACTCTACCAGCACCTCGGCGGCCGTTGCCGCCAGGCATTTTCCGGAACGCAGGTACCACGGCACACCCTGCCAGCGCCACGAGTCGATGAACAGCCGCAGGGCGCAGAATGTCTCGATGTCCGATCCCTTCGCCACCCCCGGCTCTTTGCGGTAGCCCGCGTACTGGCCGCGCACCACGTCGTCCGGCTGCAAGGGGCGCATGGCTTGAAACACTTTGGCTTTCTCGCTGTGCACGGCACCATAGCCCTGACAGGCCGGCGGCTCCATGGCCAGCAGCGCGGCAACCTGGAACATGTGGTTCTGGATGACGTCGCGCAGGCAACCGGCGCTTTCGTAAAACTTTCCGCGACCCTTTACACCGAAATCCTCGGCCAGGGTGATCTGCACGCTGGCCACGTTGTTGCGGTTCCAGATCGGTTCGAGCAACGAATTGGCGAATCGGAAATAAAGGATATTCATGATCGCCTCTTTCCCGAGATAGTGGTCAATGCGGAAAATCGAATCTTCTTTAAACACTGATAGCGCAATACGGTTGAGCTCCCGCGCCGAGGCCAGATCGCGTCCGAACGGCTTTTCGACGATGACGCGCGCCTGATCTGCCAGACCAGAAGAACCCAGCCCTTTGATCACCTTCGCGAACAGTGCGGGGGGAATGGCAAGGTAATGCGCAGGACGCTGGGCATCGCCCAGGGTCTGTTTCAGGGCTTTGAACGTCTCCAGGTCGTTGTAATCGCCGCCCACATACTGGAGTAGGGAAAGGAGGTGTTCGAGGGCATCCCGGTCATCGATCTTGCCGGCTTGCTTGATGCTATCCTTCGCCCGTTTGCGCAGTTGCGCCAGGCTCAACTTCGAGCCAGCAACGCCTACCACGGGCACCTTAAGAACGCCGCTCTTAGCCATTGCGTAAAGCGCAGGAAAGACCATCTTGTTGACGAGGTCTCCGGTCACGCCAAAGACCACCAACGCATCCGCCGCCATCATGCGGTTAGAGGTATGTTCCATATCAGTGGCCGTCTTTTTTTTCGTCATGCCCACCAAACTGCTTTCTCATCGCCGACAGAATCCGGTTGGCGTAATCAGCATCGCCGCGGGAAGCAAAACGCTCAAACAGCGCCGCGTTGATAACCGGTGTCGGCACGCCCTCATCAATAGCGGCCAGTGCCGTCCAGCGGCCCTCACCAGAATCTGACACCCGCCCAGAGAATTCGGTGAGATCAGCATCCTCAACCAGCGCAGCTGCAGTCAGATCAAGCAGCCATGACGCCACCACGCTGCCACGTCGCCAGACTTCCGCAATCTCGGGCAGATCCAGGTCATACTGATAAAATTCCGGGTTGCGCATCGGCGCGGTCTCGGCATCGTTGTCTTGCGATCGCTTGCCGACATTGGCATTGTGCAGAATATTCAGGCCCTCGGCATAGGCCGCCATCAGGCCATATTCGATTCCATTGTGGACCATCTTGACGAAATGTCCGGCACCGTGCTGGCCGCAGTGCAGATAGCCCTTATCGGCAGTGGCCGCGGGCTTGTTCCGGCCGGGGGTTGGTGTTGCGGTGCCGAGGCCCGGGGCAAGTGCCGCAAAGATGGGATCAAGGTGCTGAACGATGTCTTTCTCACCGCCCATCATGAGGCAATAGCCACGCTCCAAGCCGGCGACGCCGCCGCTGGTCCCAGCGTCTACATGATGGATTCCCTGTTTCTGCAATTCGGCGGCACGCCGAATATCGTCGCGGTAGTAAGAATTGCCACCATCAATGACGATATCACCGGCGTCGAGCAGCGGTACTAGCTGGGCCAGCACCTCATCGACAACCGTCGCCGGCACCATCACCCAGACCGCGCGTGGCTTGGTCAGACGGGCGACAAAATCGTCAAGTAAGATCGTGCCGACGGCACCCTCGCTGTGGAGTGCTTCAACGGCTTCGGGATGACGGTTGTACACCACGCACTGGTGCCCTCCGCGCATCAGCCGTCGCACCATATTGCTGCCCATACGTCCCAGGCCTATCATGCCAATCTGCATCGTTTAGCTCCTTATGTGAGGTCGGCGATTCCGATCTCTCCTGCCGCGCTCACGCCGCTATAACTCAGCGCGAGCGTAGCTTCCTACGCAACAACGGTTTCCGGTGCACTGCGCACAATCGCCAGCGCCCAATTCCGAGTGTGCCCTTTCCACCGCGCCACTATTCCCCGCATCGATAAAGGTGCGTGCGGCGCCCAGGCTATTTATGGCCCGTCTCATGCGCGGCCGCCAGCGGCCAACTCCGGACTTGCTGCCATGCCCGCTGGGCTGCGGGCGGCAGCCTGTCCATATGCTTCAAGAACAGCGCCAGCGTCCAAATGTCCTGGTCGCTCAGGGTGTGTCTCCACGAGGGCATGCCAGTCAGGCGAATACCATGCTGGATTTTCCAGAACGAATACCCTTGAGGATCGTCTTCCACCCCATCAGTCGCCAATTGCGGCGGCTTCGGATATTCGCCTGCCGCTATTGGCGAGCGTGAGGCATCCCCTTTTGCGGAACCATGGCACACCGCGCAGTTTTGTGCGTACAGACGTACGCCATGGATGAGATTCCGATCAGTCAGCGCGACGGGGTTGGGGCCCTTGGGGGCATCGCGGCGCAGGGTCGCGTTTAATGAGGTCCGGGCCACCCAGTGCTCCAGCCATGCTGGCTTCCCATCAGCGTTAGCCGGGATGTAACCACTCTGAACTAGGAAGTACGCGCCAATCAAAGTAACAGCGATCGCTAATATGACTCCTGAAACCACGCCTTTCAACAGAGCACCTCCTCATTTAGTGGCAGAACACCGCCCACAACAAACGATGTCGTGGCAGCACCGATCATGACATACAATAGGCCACTAAAAATAGGCCGCGACGGTGCTAGCAACACACGAGACGCCATGCACGCAGCTTAACGTCGGGCTGATTGGAATCGACACCGAGCGCATCCTCTGTGCGATCGCATAGGTCATTCGAAAAACGCGCGTTGCCATCTAGCTGGTGCGCGGCGCAGACCGCGCATCATGAACTCGCCCGTAAACGCCCGGGCTTGCTGCGGCGCCAGCAACTCGGCCGCCACTCCAAACAACCCTCCGAAAGAACGGCTCTCTGGAGGGAATGTTAGCGCTCGTAAGAGCCGCTCTTCTGTACGGTCTCGTACATAGGCGCGGCGCCAAGGTTCGGCAAGGGCGTCGGGTCGCGCCCCATTCATCAGCGCACCCATAAACCCCGCGGTACGCCGACGTCTGTGCAAAAGTGCACGCGGCCAGGGCGGAACGTATGGGCCGCAAAGCCGTGGCTCGCTGAAAAGGGAGCGCCGATCCGCAATGGATGCGATCGCACACAGACAAGCCGGTCGCGCGTCATGAGCTTGACGCCTGTTAGGTGCTCATGCGTCCCGCTGATAGGTGTGAAGACGCCCCGGCAACGCTTTTCGTTATTGACCCTGTTATGGAGGTCCTTTGCGGTATCCGTGATATCGGGTAGACCCATAGGGCTTACCCCGTTCTCAAGGGGCTGCATTCCACAAGGCGATCACCGGTACAGCAGGGTGATGGGGGTCGAAGGTGAAAATGCTGAGCGATGCCGTGCCGAGCGTGAAATGCTGCGCTTGCACCACCGCCAATCCGATCCAGCGCGCAGCCAGTACGGAGCCGAATTGGCCGTGCGAAAAGAGCGCGATATTTCCGGTCAGCGCACGCAGACGAGCAACGAGTCGATCGGCGCGGTCGGAAACTTGTACAGGCGTTTCTCCATGAGGACAGCCATCCCGATAGACATTCCAATCGGGCCGCCCGTTAAGGATATCCAAGGAGCGCTGCCCCTCGTAATCGCCATAGTCCCACTCGGCTAGGTCGGGTTCCTCGTCCGAGGTTTTATCCAACCCTACCAATGTACAGGTCTGCAGTGCCCGCTTGAGCGGGCTGGTCAGCACCTGATCAAACGCGACATCCCGGAGGCGCTTGCCCAGCTCACGTGCCTCGACCTCACCATTTGCGGTCAACGGAATGTCTGTACGGCCCGTGTGTCGACCTGACAGCGACCATTCAGTTTCACCGTGCCGAATGAGGTACAGGCGTAGGGGCTTGGAACTGCTCGTCATGAACTCTCCCACCGCTAAACCGATTGCGTGGCTGGATCAGGGGCCTCCTTCCTCACGAAGAGATTGTCCTGGTTCTGCGTCACTTGCGCCCGATCTAGAGACCAATACGTCTGATCGGCTCCCCCGGCGTCAATTCAGACCGCACCGGCCCGCGTGGGGGAATTGTATTCGGGTTCGGCAACACCATGCGTCCGCTTGGCGCCAAGGCCGCAATGAAGCTCGCCTTGCCTTGCACGCAAGGCGAGCGGGCAATCCGTGGACGTGTGCTCAGCCATTGCCAGCATGTCTCCGTCATCAGCAACCAGTACTTTCGCGGTGTTCATAAGCACGCGTGTGCTCATCCGGGATTGGTCCATCGCCAATCGCGAATCTCCGGCATGTCCTGGCCATTCTTGTTAATGTACTGCTTGTGCTCGATCAGCTTATCCTTGAGTTGCTGCTTTAGGTAAATCCCCTTGTCACCGGTTTTGGGCAGGCGGTCGATGGCGTCCATCACCAAGTGAAAGCGATCCAGGTCATTGAGCACCGTCATGTCGAAGGGCGTCGTGATGGTGCCCTCTTCCTTGTAGCCGCGGACGTGAAAGTTGCTGTGGTTGGTGCGGCGGTAGGTAAGCCGGTGAATCAACCAGGGGTAGCCATGGAAAGCAAAGACCACTGGCTTATCCTTGGTGAAGAGCTCATCGAAGTCCATGTCGCTCAAGCCATGAGGGTGCTCACTTTGCGGCTGCAGCTTCATGAGGTCAACAACGTTCACCACACGAATTTTCAGTTTGGGCAGATGTTCGCGCAAGATCGAGACCGCAGCCAGCGTCTCTAGTGTCGGCACGTCGCCACAACAGGCCATGACCACATCGGGTGCTACGGCCTGGTCATTGCTGGCCCACTGCCAGATACCGACGCCCTCGGTGCAATGCTTAACGGCCGCCTCCATGCTCAGCCACTGCGGTGCTTGATATTTGCCGGCGATCACCACGTTAACGTAGTGGCGACTACGCAGGCAATGGTCCCAAACAGATAGCAGGCAGTTGGCATCCGGCGGCAGATAAACACGCACGACGTCGGCCTTCTTGTTCACCACGTGGTCGATGAAGCCAGGGTCTTGATGAGTAAAGCCGTTATGCATCTGCTGCCAAACATGCGAAGCCAGCAGGTAATTCAGCGATGCGATCTTCCGCCGCCAGGGCAGACCCGCCGTGACCTTCAGCCATTTGGCATGCTGGTTGAACATCGAATCAATGATATGAATGAACGACTCATAGCTATTGAACAGCCCATGACGGCCGGTCAGCAGATAGCCTTCTAGCCAACCCTGGCACTGATGTTCGCTCAACATCTCCATGACCCGACCGTCCAAGGCGAGGAATTCATCGTTGTCCTGCACCTGGGCATCCCACTGCCGGTTGGTAACCTCGAAGACGGCATTCAAGCGATTCGAAAGCGTTTCGTCTGGACCGAAGATTCGGAAATTCCGTTGCGCCTGATTGAGCTTTGTGACATCGCGTAGGAAGACACCGAGTTCGTGGGTATCGGCGGCCGTCACATCCCCGGGTGACGGCACGTTAACGGCGTACTTGCGGAAGTCCGGCATAACCAGGTCGCGCAGCAACAGGCCACCATTGGCGTTGGGATTAGCGCCCATACGCCGGTTGCCTTTGGGCGCCAGCTCTGCCAGTTCGGGCCGCAAGCGGCCCTGGGCATCGAACAGTTCCTCCGGCCGGTAGCTTTTTAGCCACTCCTCTAACAGCTTCAGGTGTTCGGGATGCTCGGCATCGACTGCAATGGGCACCTGATGCGCGCGAAAGGTGCCCTCTATCTGCTGGCCATCGACCCATTCTGGCCCGGTCCAGCCTTTGGGCGACTTAAGGACAATCATAGGCCAGCGCGGCCGTGTGGTGTCGTTATTATCTCGCGCTTGGCGCTGGAATTGTCGGATGTCCCCAATGGCCTGTTCTAAAGTGCTGGCCATGAGTTGATGCATTAGTACCGGATCATCGCCTTCGACGTAATAGGGCGTCCAGCCGCACCCGCGCAGAAACTGATCCAGCTCCTCAGGCTCAATGCGCGCCAGAACGGTGGGGTTGGCGATCTTATAGCCATTGAGATGCAGGATCGGCAGCACCGCACCGTCGGTGATCGGATCGAGGAACTTGTTGGAATGCCACGCGGTGGCCAACGGTCCTGTTTCCGCCTCGCCATCGCCGATCACACAGGCAACGATAAAATCTGGATTATCGAACACGGCGCCGAAGCTATGGCTAAGGGAATAGCCTAGTTCACCCCCCTCGTGGATGGAGCCCGGGCATTCCGGCGAGGCGTGGCTAGGAATGCCGCCGGGAAAAGAGAACTGCTTGAAAAGCTTCTGCAATCCGGCCTCGTCCTGGCTGATATTAGGATAGACCTCGCTGTACGTCCCCTCAAGGTACGTGTTGGCCACAACAGCCGGACCGCCGTGACCGGGGCCCGAGACGTAGATCATATCAAGGTCATATTCCTTAATGACCCGATTCAGGTGCACATAGATGAAGTTCTGTCCGGGGGTCGTGCCCCAATGACCTAGCAACATGTGCTTCACATCCGTGATTTCCAGCGGGCGCCTCAGCAGCGGATTGTCGTAAAGATAGATCTGACCGACTGACAGGTAGTTAGCGGCGCGCCAGTAGGCGTCGATCCTATGGAGCAATTCCGGGGCGAGTATCTGTGTATCAATGTTCATCGTTTCACTCCCTTAGTGAGCGCATTAAGGCCGAGAGCCTGACAGACCGACCTTGCAATCATCAGTTCTTCGTCCGTTCGGATGATGCGAACCGAGACCCGGCCGCCATCGGATGAAATCTGATCTGCGTGAGCCGCATTGCGAGACTCATCCAGTCCGATGCCGAGGAAGTCGAGCCCCTGGCATATCCGTGAACGAACGACCGCCGCGTTTTCACCGATGCCTCCGGCAAACACCAGCGTGTCCAGTCCACCGAGTGCGGCCGCATAAGCACCGATCTGCTTCTTTGCCTGATAGCAAAACAACTCAACCGCTTCAGCCGCTCTGACATCCTCAGTTTCCTGTGCGAGCAAATCCCGTATATCAGCGCTGATCTCTGATACGCCGAGCAATCCAGACTCATGGTTGACCATATGATTGAATTGCTTCGCCGTCATTTGTTCCGTGCGTGCCAGGTACCATTCCAGTCCCGGATCAAGATCGCCGGTACGGGTACTCATGGGCAACCCCGCCGTGGGCGTGAAGCTCATGCTGGTATCCATGCTTTTGCCCGCCAAAACCGCAGTTATGCTCGCGCCATTACCCAGATGGGCCAGAATCACCCTCCCCTGCGCCTGTTCGACACTTTCTACCCGCGCGAGTTCCTCCATCAGATACGCACAAGACAGCCCATGAAAACCGTAGCGCCGAACGCCCTGTGCATCGTAACGCCTGGGAATGGGCAGCAGCCGGGCCACTCGCGGCATGTCGTGGTGAAATGCCGTGTCAAAACAGGCGAATTGTGGCAATCCAGGAAAGTGACGATGGAGGGCCACGATCAACAGGGTCTCTTCTGGTAGATGCTCCGGATCGAATGGACTCAGCTGACGCAATTCCGTGATCATCTCCGCGGTAATAATCTGTGGTTTCCAGTACTTCGGTCCGCCATGAACCACGCGATGACCTATTGCGGTCAGCGCGCCGCCTTCCATCCGCTCCTTGATCCAATCCACCAGCAATGACACTGCCGCGGTGTGATCCGGTGCGAGCGCAGAACGCGAGAAATTATCGGCGCTGCCCTCACCTTTCACTGAAAAGGTCGGGGTCGGCAGCCCGATCCGTTCTATCGCTCCCTCCAGGATCCGCTGCAATGTCTCACCGGACTCGAACAGCGCAAACTTGATGCTCGATGAACCACCGTTTATGGACAGGATACCGGCACTAACTCGCTTTATCATTTTATGCGGGAATCCTCGGCATGTAAGCCGGGGAGGGATAGCGCTGCTCCCGCCCTCCTTGTCTGTTTACTATCCTCACGCATAATTTAAGTATCCTCTGTGAATGGATGTTAAGCGAGCTTACCGCTTCCGTTTTTCCCCGCCGCCAGAGCAACAACCCCTACTGGCTAAGACATTCGGATGCGCGCGCTTCGCTTATCACCGGATGCTCCGTATCCGTACAGATGTGCGGTTTCACGAACAAAAGAGCACCCACGCAGCGCGCAACGTGTTAGTCGCAGGGCTTGCGGCGTGAGCTCGTGAAGAGAATGTCAGTCCTGTGTCACGGTAAGGCATAGGCAGGTCTCCGTGAAGCGAGAATCCCCTTCCTTTAGGGAAAGGAGGCGTCAAGGTGTCCGAACAGACTTTCCCGACCGCCAGCGTACTTCAATCTGTTCCAGCGTTTTACCCTTTGTTTCCGGCACGAACAGATAAAAGAAGACCCAGGCGCCGATCGCGATGACACCGTATAGCCAGAAAGTGCCCGCGTGCCCCAGAACCCCAACCAGGGTCAGAAAGGTTACGGCCACTACCAGATTCAATGCCCAGTTAGTGACCGTAACCGCACTCATGGCCGCACCACGAATCTTCAGCGGATAGATCTCGGAAATCAGCAGCCAGAAGATCGGCCCGAGCCCAAAGGCAAAACACGCGACGTAGATCACTAGGCCGCCGATCGCGACATCGCTTTTGAAACTCGCCAACTGCGTAAAATGGAAGGCAGCCCCCAAGATCGCCAGCCCAAGAATCTGGCCAGCGACTCCAACCAGCAACAAAGGCCTGCGACCTACACGGTCTAGCAGAAAGATAGCCAGCACATGGAATACCCACATCACCATAGTCAATCCGGCGCCGGCGAGTATCGCCGGACCCGCGGCACTAATGCCAGCGAACTTAAAAATGGTTGGGGAATAGTAAATGACTGTGTTGATGCCGGTTATCTGCTGAAATACCGCTAGGCCTAAGCCGACAATCATCGGCATCCTGAGCGCGGGCTGGAAGAGTCCCTTGATTCCGCCGGCACCCTGTTGCTCCATGCTTTTCTGGATGTCCGTGATTTCCGGGCCTACATCTGACACCGTCCGCACGCGCTGTAAAATCTGCCTCGCCTGTTCAACCTTGGATTGACTAATCAGCCAGCGCGGACTGTCCGGCAGCCACCACATTCCAACGATCAGGGCAACGGATGGGATGGCCGCCAGTCCAAACATATAGCGCCATCCCCCACTGGCGGAAAAGGCATAGTCCACCAAGTAGGCAATCACGATACCGCTGGTAATCGCCAGCATATTGACCGCTACCAATGAACCGCGAACCTTTGCCGGCACCACTTCGGCGATATACATAGGGGAAATAAATGACGCAATGCCGATGCCGATGCCGCTCACGATCATGGCGGTAATCAACATGGGAATCGTCGGGGCCAGCGCCGTCCCGAAGGCACTGGCCGTAAAGATGATGCCAGCTAGAATAATCAATTTGCGCCGCCCAAAGCGGCTGGTCAGAATGCCGCCCATGACCGCACCCAAAACGGCGCCCACCAAGACGGCGCTGACGACAATCTCTTCCATGGTAGACGACAGGGAAAACTGTTTTTTAATAAACAGGATGGCCCCAGAAATAACACCCGTGTCATAGCCAAACAGCAGGCCACCGAGGGCGGCGATTCCCACGGCGAAGTAAACAAACCCGTTCACCTCAGATTTTTCTTGATTGCTCATTTGTCACATTCCTTTTGAGCGGGACAACATCCATTGAGACGCCATTCCAATGAACGACTCCACCTGAGGAGCTAAAGCAGTTACAGGTTGAGTCTCGTGGTTTCACACCGACAAGCCACGCTGGCCCCCCGCCGCAGAGAGCGCCTACCTAGTAACGCTACCATACAATGCCTCCCAGTCAACAGCGCTTGTGCTCTGGCTACCCTATCTTATCGGAAGGGCGCCGCGCTCGCGTCCCGCTTCGTGCGTCGTGCGGCGGCGCCGGGATTCATCCCTAACGAGAGCAGCGAATGGCTTCCCCGAAAGCCCGATCAGTCCTGTGGCATTACCGATGTCAAACACGTTGCCTTAAGGGAAAGCGGCTATCTGTCGACGAATCCATTCGCTTAAGGGAGTCCTGGTCGGTTTGCGCGCACCGGGCAAAGGATGTCTCGGTTGCGGCTTCGCCGCTAGCTGCCAGTATAAGCGGCAACCTAGCCCGTGTTTAACAGGCTGCAAACAATATGTTTCCCATTCAATCAGTTACGATTTCAGAAATTTACGGGTGGTGCAACTACCGCGTCCCTGCGATTTCAGACGATCAGTGTTTTGGTCTCCCTCGGCGTGGGATTAAGCCCCAAGGCCTCGTAAAGGGCCTTGAGTTCGGGTTCGGCCGCGGTACTCTTGCGCACATGGAGCGCACGTCCATCGCGCCTTTGAAAGCTGGCTGTGACACGACGCTGAACCGATAGGGTCTCGCGCAGGCGAGACCAGCTGTCAGGGATGCCCTTTTCCTTCAGTTGACGTCGAAGCGTTTGT
>Ga0307375_10000431_pt1 | contig 53566 bp, 39 predicted proteins | sample TR1MG_FD_202531 | JGI IMG/M metagenome (GOLD analysis project Ga0307375, IMG submission 202531) | Soil microbial communities from Risofladan, Vaasa, Finland - TR-1 | ecosystem: Environmental > Terrestrial > Soil > Coastal area > Acid sulfate soil | place: Finland: Risofladan, Vaasa | collected...
ACTAACGTTTTGAATAAAGAGATTATATATATATTACGGAATCACAATCAACACACAGGAATACTATTTTTCTCTGATTCGCAATCAGAAGGCCGTCAGTTCGATCCTGATCACCTCCACCACGCCGCTTTGCTCAGATTTCCGGTTTCCCTGAATCATCGTTATCGAGCGTACCCTGCGCCGCAATCGCTCCCGCAGCGGTGGGTTTGCCTTTGAGTATCCACTCGAAGGCGACCCCGATCAGCGCACCCAGCACCGGCCCGGCTATGTAGATCCATGTCGTGCCCAGATCGCCGCGCACCAGGTCGGGCGCGAACGATCGGGCCGGGTTCATTGAAGCGCCGCTGATCGGCGCCGCCCAAAGACCCGCCAACGCGATGTAACCGCCCACCGCAATAGCACCGTTGGTTCCGATGTTGCGCGCTCCCGAGGCCGTGCCCAGGATCGTGTTCACCAGCCCGGCTGTCAGCACCACTTCTATTGCCAATGCAGTCCCGTTGCCGATACCGCTGCCCGGCACGGTCGCGCCAAGCGCACCGACCGTGCCGAACATGGCATGCAGGAATTCCGCCGCCGCGACACCGCCCAACAGCTGGGCCAGCACATAGGCCGGCACGCGGCGCCATGGGAAATTGCGCCGCAATGCAAATGCCAATGTAACCGCCGGATTCAGGTGCGCCCCGCTCACCGTGCCCATGAAGTAGATGATCGCCATCACCATCAGCCCGGGTGCTGTCACCATCATGCCCAGCGTGACGGCACCGCCGCTCCTGGCAGCAACGACCCCGCCTCCTGCGGCGACGAGAACCAGCAGGAAGGTACCCCATGTCTCGGCAAAAATGCGCCGCCATTCGTGTGCAGGATCCAGAAAATCCAGGGATGCCTGCTTCTGAACCATTCGTCCCTGTTCGGCCGTGTTTTGCCGATTTTTGTGAAATACCTTTTTCATGTATATATCTTCGGTCCTGTACCTTTATTTCGCCAACTGTTTGCGGATGGCCTGCAATTCCTTGCGGTGTGCGTCGGTGGGCTCGGGATAAGCCAGCTTGAGTGACCGGAATGTTTCGAGAACGATCTCGGAAATGATCAGCCGCGCGTTCTCCTTGTCGTCGGCGGGAACGACATACCACGGCGCATTGCCCGTGCTGGTCGCACTCAGGCATTCTTCATAGGCCTGCATGTACTGGTTCCAGAATTTCCGCTCGGTCATATCCGCGAGGCTGAACTTCCAGTTCTTGTCGGGCTCATCGATGCGTTCGAGGAAGCGCTTGCGCTGTTCGTCTTCAGAAAGGTGCAGGAAGAACTTGATGATCCGCGTGCCGTTGCGGTGCAGGTGTTCCTCCATGTCAACGATGGAGCGATAACGCTCCGGCCAGATGATTTCCTTGTTCGTCAGCCCGTCCGGAATATTCTCGGCTTGCAGAATCTCCGGATGCACCCGGACGATCAGCACCTCCTCGTAATAGGAGCGGTTGAAGATGCCGATCCGGCCGCGTTCCGGCAGGGCCTGCGTGGTGCGCCACAGAAAATCATGCTCCAGTTCCTCGGTGCTCGGATGTTTGAAGCTGAACACCTGGCAGCCCTGCGGATTGACACCGGACATCACGTGTCTGATGGCACCGTCCTTGCCGGCGGCATCCATCGCCTGAAAAATCAGCAGTACCGCATAACGGTTGGATGCGTAGTGCAGCTGTTGCTGTTCGCTCAGTTCCTCAACCTGCTTTTCGAGGAGTTCCTTGTATTTTTTTTTCGACTTGTATACCGGTTTCACCCGCGTCGGCCACCTGTCGAGCTTGACCTTTTTCCCTGCCGGCACGCGGAAATCCTTGATGTTGATTTTCATTCTGATCCTTTCTGCTTTCCATGGTAATCATTCGGCTTCCGAGTGACTTTCAGCGCCTCGAAGCCGGCGACGACGTCGAACAGTTCTTCGTCGATGCCGCTCTGGCGCAGACGGTGAAAGCTCCGCTTCAAGTCCTCTGACAATTCGTCGATATTTTTTTCAGCGCGTTGCATCGCGGCCAGGCGGCTGGCATTTTCGCTCGCCAGGGATTCGGCACACGCCCTGAACAGCGAGACAAAAAGATATTCGCGAACCAGGGCCAGCAGCGTCTGTTCCCGGTCATTCATGACCTCGGGCAGATTTCCGGTAGGCCATGGGATTCCCTCCAGATCGCGTCTCCACTCTTCGTCCAGCGGCAGCAGCCGTTGGCTGACGGGGGTATAAATCGCGCCGGACTCGGGGCGATTATGAAAAAGGTAAATCTGCTCGATCCCGGCTTTTTCGCGATGTCTTTCGATCTCGACCAGAATCTGCCCGACCAGCGAAGTGATGGCACTGATGGAATTCGGCAGAATGAAGTCTTTCCCCGGCAACAAGTCGGTGTCCGCGAGACGCGACTGTATGCGTTCGCCGACCGCCCATACTGTTTTTTCACCCGGCAACTTTCCCAGCGTATCCACGACAAACTCCACCATCACATCATTGAACTGTCCAACCAGCCCCTGGTCGGAACCAAACACCACCGTCCCTATCGCCCCTGCCATCCTGTGCCTGGCTGGCGTCATGGTCCGGGGTTCATTCTGCTGAAAACAAGCGGCCAAACCCAGTTGCACCGTCCGGTAATAATCATCCAGAGAGCGCACCGCATTCTCGTACTGCCCGATGTTCGACGCGGCCATGGCTTTCATCGTGCGCACCACGGATTCGAGCTCGCCGGCGCTGGCGATCTTGTGGCGCAGGCTCGCGGCGGTGTCGCTCATGGCATCTCCTCGGCTTCCGTCTCTAGTTTTGGCTTGGCATCTGACTCCGGCTCCGGCCTGGTTGAAGTCTCCGGTTTGGCTTCTGGCTCAGGCTGGAAAGGTGCGAGTGCCTGGCGGGCGATTGCGATGATTGCTTCCCTATCCTCATCGCTCAACTGGTCGGCGGTATCGAAACGCGCGCTGACCTCGGCCGGAATTTCTTCCGCCGACTCGCGCACGGCCAGCTCGGCATCAGTCATCTGCTCCAGCGGCACGCTGTCGAAAAGTTTCGCAGTCAATGCCAGCAGTACGGCGATTTGCGCAGCTACCGATACCGGCGTGAATTCCGGTTGCTTGAGGCAGGCGCGGATACGCCGCCCGTGCTCGATGATCTTGCGGGTACTTTCATCCAGCCGGGCGCCGAATCGTGAGAACGTTTCCAGCTCCTCGAACTGTGCATAGGCAAGCTTGAGGTCGCCCGCCACGGCACGGTAAGCCGCGCGTTGCGCCTTGCCGCCGACGCGCGAAACGGATTTGCCGACGTCGACTGCGGGCAGCACACCCAGTTCGAACAGCGACGGCGACAGGTATATCTGACCGTCGGTGATGGAAATCAGGTTGGTTGGAATGTAGGCGGAAATATCCTGCGCCTCGGTTTCGATGATCGGCAGCGCAGTCAGCGATCCACCGCCGAGTTCCGGGCGCAAGTGCGTGGCGCGCTCCAGCAGCCGCGAGTGTATGTAAAAGATGTCGCCGGGAAAGGCCTCGCGTCCGGGCGGGCGGCGCAGCAGCAAAGACAGTTCGCGATAGGCGCGCGCATGATGCGTCAGATCGTCGTAAATGATCAGCACGTCGCGGCCCTGTTCCATGAAATACTCGGCGATGCTGGTCGCGGCGTAAGGCGCGATGTAAGCCAGGCCGGGCGGATCGTTGCCTTCGGTGACCACCACGATGGTGTAATCCATCGCGCCATTTTCGCGCAGGGCGGCAATCACTTTGGCCACGCCGGATGCGCGCTGGCCGATTGCGCAATAGACGCACAGCACATTCTGGCCGCGCTGATTGAGTATCGTGTCGAGCGCGATCGCGGTCTTGCCGGTCTGCCGGTCGCCGAGTATCAATTCGCGCTGGCCGCGCCCGACCGGGATGAGTGCATCGATGACCTTGATGCCGGTCTGCAACGGGACCGTGACGGGCGCGCGGTCCATGATGGAAGCGGCCGGGCGTTCGACCGGCAAACGCGCGCCGGATGCCAGCGGGCCGCTGCCGTCGAGCGGGTGCCCCATCGGATTGATGATGCGCCCGATCAATCCGTCACCCACCGGCACGTCCATCACGTGTCCCCTGCGTTCGACCTCATCTCCCGCATGCAACTGCCAGTAGTCCCCCAGCAGAACGACACCGATCTCGCCCTCGTCGACGTTGAATGCGACGCCATACACATCGCCGGGAAACTTCAGCACCTCTTCAAAACCCACGCCGGGAAGACCGGTAACCGTTGCGATGCCCGTCGCGATACTGGTGATCGTGCCCACTTCCTTCAGCCTCAGTTGCGGCGTGCAGGCTTCCCGCGCCTGACTGATCCCGGCAAAGGCGCTGTCGAAAACGTACTGGAGGCTTTCGGGTTCCATGGTCATCGGCTCTTTTTTTCAGGCTCGGCTTCGGTTGCTGGTTTGGCTTCGGCTGCATTTCCAGGGGCGTCTTTAGCTGCAGGCTTCGGCTCCACTTTGTCTGCAGATTTGCCTTCCGGGACGGGGTCGACTTTGCTTGCAGGCTCGTGCGCTACTTTGTCTTCGGACTTGGCTTCGACCTCTGTTTTCGGTTCCGTTTTGGCCTCGGGTTTGACTTCAGGCTTGGGCTTGGCTTTTGCTTCAAGCTCAGGGCCGGCTTTAACGGGTTTATGAATCTCTTTCCGAATCTCGTGCTCTGCCTGTTCCCAGTCCTCGGCCGCATGGCCGGTCTTGCGGCCATGCTCCTCGTAGAGCTCATAGGCTCGCTTGCCGATCTGCTGTGTCAAGACTGACGGTTTCTGTGCCTGGGCTTGGGCCTGTACCTGTGCTTCCGCTTGCTCCTTCTCTTTCAGCAATTCCGCTACACCTTTTTCCAGCGAAACCAGATAGTCCGCGATGCTCCACGCCAGCTTTTGTCCATTCGTGGTTAGCTCAATGCCGCCGATCAGTTCCGGCGCGGTCTCGAACCGGATGGGTATCTCAGCCGAAAAAGCCTGGTTGAGCGCCTGTTGTATCGCGGTGCGCTGGGCAGCAGGCAGGTCAAAGGCGCTGCGCACCAGCGCAGGTTCTGCTGCTGTCTTGATAGCCTCACCCAGGGATCTTTTCGTCTGCTCGTCCATCTCGCGCAAGCGGCGAGTGAACACATCGGCCAGGCGTTCTTCCAGACTCGTCGCGGCGAGATCGGTCAGCGCCTTGCGCGCGATGGCGAATACTTCCTGTTGTGTCCGGCGGCTGATCGCCTGATTCAGATTATGGGCATCGTTTTGCAGCGCCTCATGTCGCTTGGCGCTCAGGGCGTCGGCCGCCTGCCTCGCTTCATCGAGCAGGCGCTGGCGTTCGGTTTTCGCCTCCTCCGTCACCTTGTTCATCAGCGCGCTGCGCTGCTGCTCGAACTCCTCGTTCTTGTGCTGGAACTCGTCGCGCTCTTTCCGGGCTTCGGCCTTTTTCGCGTCGGCGTCTGCCACCTCCCTGGCGATCCTTTTCTCACGCGCGCCGATGGCGTCGAGGATCGGCCGGTAAAGGAAGTGCTTCAACAACCACACCAGAATGAGGAAGTTGACGACTTGAGCGATGACGGTGAACCAGTCGATCAGCATGACTTATTTCCCCGGCACCAGCGCGATGACGTGGTTCCAGAACGGGTTGGCGAAAAGGAGAATCATCGAGACCACGAAACAGTAGATCGCAATGGACTCGATCATTGCCAGTCCGACGAACAGGGTGCGCGTGATCGTCGTTGCGGCATCGGGTTGCTGCGCCAGCGAAGTCAAGGCCGTGGCGACCGCACGCCCTTCGCCGAGCGCGGGCCCGATACTGCCGAGGGCGATCGTCAGGCCGGCAGTGACAATGGATGCCACCGCGATAATAGTCATGCTGTCCATAATTTCTCCTTTGCTGGTCGTGGTTGGTGCTTCAATGTTTTGCTGCCGGTTCTGGTGCCGGCACTGGTTTTGGCTTGCGGACTCGCGTGGCAGCCGCGATGTAAACCGTGGCCAGGATGCTGAAGATGTAGGCCTGCACCATGCCGGTCAGCAGTCCGAGCGCGCTCATCGCGATCGGGAAGATGAACGGCGTGATGGTCAGCAGGATGGCAAGTATCATCGTCCCGCTCATCATGTTGCCGAACAGGCGGACCGCCAGGGCCAGGGTGCGCGACAGTTCGCTGATGATGTTGAATGGCAGCATGATGACCGTCGGCTTCAGATAATCTCCAAGATATCCGCCCAGCCCCTGATCCTCGATGCCGAACAGCGGCACGGCCACAAACACACAGATTGCCAGCGCCGTGGTGGTCGAGAGCGAACCAGTCGGTGGCGCATAGCCGGGAACGATGGTGAACAGGCTCGCCATCGCGACAAACAGGAACAACGTCCCCAGAAATCCGAGATATTTTTCCGGCTGCCGCAGGCCGACCTCTGCGATTTGCTGATTGATGCCGGTGACGATGATTTCCAGCAGATTCTGCCAGCGCGAACGCTGCAGCCCGGTGGAAAGCTTGCGCGTGACGAGTTTTGAACCGAGCGCCAGCACGAACATCAATCCCCACGTGTAAGCGATCGTGGCATTGAGTTTGAAAAACCCGTGTTGCCAGTAAATGATCTCGTCCGGGCTAAGGTGCATGACCGGCTTTCTGTGCCAATTGGCCTGGCTGTTGCGCTGCCCGGATGAGGCGCGTCACGACAAGGCGCGCGATGATGAACCCGAGCAGGCTCGCCAGCAATCGCTTCCAGTCACCCCCCGAGACAAAATAGAACCCGGACAGAACCATGCCTGTTCGCAGCAGCATGCTGCCGAGAAACCAGAGCGCCGGTTGTCTGGACAAAATGGCCTTACGTACCGTCCACCAAAGACCGCCGAAAAAAATTGCTCCGAGCAAAATACCCGCGACCAGAGCCGGCACCAGGCTCAACGGGTCAATCATGATCGCCCCCCTCCTGCTCGTGAATTTCCCTGTCTTCCTTGGCCACCCAATGCCACGCATTGAAGCAGCCGAGGCCCAGGCCTATGGCCAGCAGCATCAGCGTCCAGGAGTGGCCGCCGGGATAGCTCTTGTCCAGCCAAAGTCCCAGTGCCGCGCCGAGCAGCGTGGGTATCGCCACCGACCAGCCGATCAACCCCATCATGCCCAGGCCGGACCAGACCGTCTGTGTGACATGGCGTTGCGCCTTGAGCTTGCGCGCCGCCTTCTCGCCCACCTGCTGGCTGAATTCGGTCTCGCCGGTCACGGATTTTTGTTCCGGTTTTTCACCCATGATGAAACTCCGCAAAGCGACGAATAAATCCGCTCTCCAGTTTCGCCAGCACCGAACGCACGCTCTGCTCCTGCTCGTCCAGATTCAGAAATTCCCGCTCTACCGCCTCGCGCAGTTTGCCGAGATCGGTTCCCCCGATCGCGTTGCGCACCGAGACCAGCACGTCCGCGCCGGACTTGACCAGGATGCCTTCATCGACGGCCAGGCATACCTCGCCGTCGGCTTCGGTCTCGAAAACCAGTATCCCCGGCGCGAGCGCCGCCACGCAGTCGAGCCGGTGCGGCAAAAGCCCGAACGAGCCTGCGCGAGACTCGGCGACGATGCGCAACACACCGGTCTTTTCGGCGAATATCCTGTAGGGCAGGAGAATCTTAAGATTCATGCGCGCTGTCTGCATGTTCCACTTCCGGTTGAGGTTTCGGTTCTGGCTTGGTCTGCGGTTCGGACTTGGCGGCCGGTTTGCCAGGAGCAGCCATTTTTTTCGCTCCGTCTATCGCGCCTATCATGTAAAGCGCGCTCTCCGGATAATCCTTGAATTCATCGCTCAGGATGCGCTCACAGCCATCCAGCGCGTCCTTGAGGCTGACGAGCTTGCCTTTGAGTCCGGTAAACTGTTCGGTAGTGAAAAACGGCTGGGTGAGAAAACGCTCCAGCCGCCGTGCGCGGCCGACCACATTGCGGTCCTCCGGCGACAGCTGCTCCAGGCCGAGCATCGCGATGATGTCTTTCAGGTCGGCGTACTGCGCGAGGGTGCGCCGGATCTCCTGCGCGAGTGCGTAATGCCGCTCGCCGACGATGCCCGGCGTGGACATCTTGGAGCTGGACTGCAACGGGTCGATGGCCGGATAGAGTCCCTCGCTCGCGCGTTTGCGCGACAGCACGATGGACGCGGATAGATGCGAAAAGGTATGCACCGCCGCCGGATCGGTGAAATCGTCCGCCGGCACATACACCGCCTGGATCGAGGTGATCGCACCGGTATCGGTGTTCGCGATGCGCTCCTCCAGTTGCGACAGCTCGGTGCCCATGGTCGGCTGGTAACCCAGGCGCGACGGCATCTGTCCCATCAATCCGGACACTTCCATGCCGGCCTGGATGAAACGAAAGATATTATCGATCAGCAGCAGCACATCGCGATGCTCATCGTCGCGAAAATATTCGGCCATGGTCAGCGCCGCATGGCCGACGCGGAATCGGGCGCCGGGAGGCTCGTTCATCTGTCCGAACACCATCACCATGTTCTGCAGCACGCCCGCAGCTTTCATGTCGCGGTAGAGTTCCTCCCCTTCGCGGCAGCGCTCGCCGATGCCGCAGAAGATGCTCACGCCTTCCTGTTGCCCGACCATGTTGTGGATCATCTCGGTGAGCAGCACCGTCTTGCCCACACCCGCCCCGCCGAACAGGCCGGCTTTTCCGCCGCGCTCCAGCGGCATCAGCACATCGATGACCTTGATGCCGGTCTCGAACAGCTCTGATTTTGTGGAACGCCGCGCCAGGGGCGGCGGTGCGCGATGGACCGAGCGCCATTGCACATCCGACGGCGCCGGCTGGCGGTCGATGACGTTGCCGAAAACATCGAACATGCGCGAGAGGATTTCCTTGCCGACCGGCGCCTGCAACGGCCCGCCGGTGTCTTCCACTACCGCGCCGCGCACCAGGCCCTGCGTGGGGGTCAGCGCAATTCCACGCACCCGGTGTGCATCGATCTGGGACAGCACCTCGATAGCGATCCGGCCATCCGTCCCCGCGTGCAGCATGGAATAGATGGGCGGCAGATACTTGTCAAAGCGGATATCCACGACACTGCCGCGCACCGAGACAACAGTGCCGAAATTCGAATGGCTTGATGGGTTGCTCATATTTTTCGCCTTTTACCCGGAGTCCGCCTTTTACCCGGGGTCAGAGACACCCTGGCACTCGTGACTCATTTCGCCGACACATCCCCCGCAACATTGTATTCCCTTCCCATTTCAAATTGCGCATCTGCGGCATGTCCTGACCGTGATCGTGAATCTGCTGCCTGCGCTCGAACAATTTGCCCTTGGGCTGCCGCTTCAAACATCGGTCATGGTTTTACCGCCGGAGTGGTTTGCGGTAACCGGGGAATTACTTGTCATCTTTATTCTTTCGGCCATGCCAGCTGTGTTGTTCGGGTCTGTTTATTTCCGGGGTTCATTATTTCCGAATATCCCGCTCCGCCTGCACCCAGTCCTCGACTGCCCGACCATCCTGGCGGCCATGCTGCTCGTACAGTTCATAGGCACGCCTGGCGATCTGCGGGGCCATATCGACCGGTTGCCCGGCCACCGATGCGGGAACGCGCCAATTGATCATCGCGACCTTGACCGCATCGTTCACGACCAGGCACGCGACCATCGCATAGGCGAAAATTGCGAGAGTCTGTTCCCAGGGTAACGGCATCAGCCCCGGAAGACCCACGAGTGTCAGGCCGGTGCCGGCCAGACAAGCCGCCATGAGAGCCGCGATGAAGGATTTGCTGGGCATCGACGCCCAGAACCAGCGGCGCTCCCGCGCGGAGACGCTTGAAAAAGCGCTGAAATAAAGAAGCAACAGAAAGCTGGAGGTGAAAAGGGCATTGTTGTTGGTCGCCAAACCGAGATGCGACCAGCCTATCCACAGCAGCAGCAGCGATTCAACGGCCATCGCGATGCCCAGCACCACGGACACCGTGATGAAACCTCCGATGTTCCATGTCTCCGGTTTATGCGATGTCCGGACATTGTCGGTGGCCATGGAGATGGTGGCGAAATCCAGCACAAACACCAGCAGCAGCATCGCAAAGGCGGTAATGACGAATTTTCCGGTCACCAGGAATGCGACAGCGACAAAGGCCGCTTTCAGGATCGTGCGGCTGATCTTGTTGATGATCCAGGTCAGGATGCGCTGGTAGATCGTCCGTCCCTGCTCGACCAGGGCCACGATGTTGGTCAGCCCCGGTTCGGTCAGCACCACGCTCGCGGCGCCCTTGGCCACATCGGTCGCGCTGCTGACCGCGATGCCCACTTCAGCCTGGCGCAGCGCCGGCGCATCGTTGACGCCGTCCCCCGTCATGCCGGTCACATGGCCCGCGGCCTGCAGGTGCTGCACCACGATGTATTTGTCCTCCGGATACACTTCGGCGTAACCATCGGCGCCCGCCAGCAAGTCCACCGCCCCGTTGCCGGCCCCAGCGCTCGCGGCTTTCAGATCCGCCACGCGCCGGATGTTGGGCAACCCCACGCCCTGCGCGATCTCGCGCGCGACCGCCAGCGCATCGCCGGTGAGCATCTTCACCGCAACGCCGAGGTCGTGCAGTGTGGCGATAAGCTGTTTGGCGTCCGGCCGGGGCGGGTCATACAGCATCACCAAGCCGAGCAATACGGGGGTGCCGGTCTCGGGGCCGCGCGCCACCGCCAGTGTCCGATAACCCTTCAGTGCCGATACACTGACCCGCGCCTCCAGTGCCTCGATCGCGGAAGGCCGGAGCCCGCAGGTTTCGGCGACGGTGCGCACGGCGCCTTTCATCACGCGCAGCCGCTGGCCATTCTGTTCGACCACCGCTTCGGTGCGCCGGTTTGTTGCATCGAACGGCGCGAAGGAGATGGGCGTGACCGCAGCCGTGTTATCGAAAACATGATGCTCTTTTGCCGCAGCAAGGAACGCCAGGTCGATCGGGTCCTGGTTGGACTCCCGGGATGCGAGTGCGGCGGCAAACAGCACGCCGGATTCCTTCGCCTGCTCCAGCGGGATCACGCCGGTGACGGCCAGCTGGTTCATCGTGATCGTGCCGGTCTTGTCGACGCACAGCACGTCCATCGTCGCGGCATCCTCGATGGCGCTGAGGCGCGTCACCAGCACGCCGCGCTTCGCCAGCTCTTTCGCCCCGATCGCCATGCTGACCGTGAACATCACCGGCAGCGCGACCGGCACCGCACTCATCAGCAGCACGAGCACGAGCGGGATCATTTCGAGCAGCGGCACGTGCCGGATCAGCGACAGCACGATCACCACGCCGAGCAGCGCGCCGACGATGACGAACAGCCAGCGCACCACCTTGGACACCACCGCCTCGATGTGCAGCTTCGGGCGCGCCAGCTGAACGAGTTCGGTGGTGCGGCCAAAATAGGTCTGCGCCCCGGTCAGGATCACCACGCCGTTGCCCTCGCCGCGGCGCACCACCGAGCCCGACGAGAGCACCTCGCCCGCCTTCTTGTCCGCGTCTTTCGATTCGCCGGTGAGCGCCGACTGGTCTATGCTCAGATCTCCGCTGAGCAGTTTGACGTCCGCCGGGATGATGTCACCGGGACGCACGCGTATGATGTCGCCGGGAACCAGTTCACGCGAGGGAATGACCTGCCAGCTCGCTTCGCGCAACACGCGTGCGCTGACCTGCAACCGTTTCCGCAACGTTTCGACGACGCCGGCGGCGCGGCGCTCCTGCATGAAGCCCAGCACCGCATTGACCACCAGCAGCGCGCCGACCACAGCAAAGTCCGAGTATTTTCCGAGCGCGGCTGACAACACCATGATCATCTCGAGCAACCATGCCGACACGCCCCAGAATTTGCCGAGAAACATCAGAAGCGGGTGCGATTTTTGTTCCGCCACTTCGTTGTAGCCGTGCTCCCTGCGGCGCGTGTCCACCTCGGCGTGCGCAAGCCCGGACTCGGGATTGACCTTGAGCGACGCGAGTGTATCGGGAATAGATGCGGATGCGATGTCAGGGGGCTTAACGGTTGCTGGCCCGGCTTCGGATTTATTCGGGGTCGTTGGCATATCAAACATCCTTTCTGGCTCCTGTGCCATTTACACCGGGCTGCCTGCGCTGGCCGCGCCCCACTTCCAATCGCGGATTTCCGGCATGTCCTCACCGTGCTTGTCGATGTACTGCTTGTGCTCGATCAGCTTGTCCTTGAGCTGCTGTTTCAGGTAGATGCCTTTGTCGCCGGTCTGCGGCAGACGGTCTATGGCATCCATCACGAGGTGGAAGCGATCCAAATCGTTCAGCACCGTCATGTCGAACGGCGTGGTGATGGTGCCTTCTTCCTTGTAGCCGCGGACGTGGAAGTTGTCGTGGTTGGTGCGGCGGTAGGTGAGGCGGTGGATCAGCCACGGGTAGCCATGGAAGGCGAAGATGACCGGCTTGTCCCTGGTGAACAGCTCGTCGAAATCCATGTCGCTCAGGCCGTGCGGGTGCTCGATCTGCGGCTGCAGCTTCATCAGGTCGACGACGTTGACCACCCTGATTTTCAGCTCGGGCAGATGCTCGCGCAGGATGGAAACCGCGGCCAGCGTCTCCAGCGTGGGCACGTCGCCGCAGCAGGCCATGACCACGTCGGGTGCGACGGCCTGGTCGTTGCTGGCCCACTGCCAGATGCCGATGCCTTCGGTGCAGTGCTTGACGGCGGCGTCCATCGTCAGCCATTGCGGCGCCTGGTATTTGCCCGCGATCACGACGTTGACGTAGTGGCGGCTGCGCAGACAGTGATCCCAGACCGAGAGCAGGCAATTGGCATCCGGCGGCAAATAAACGCGCACGACATCGGCCTTCTTGTTCACCACATGGTCGATGAAGCCGGGATCCTGGTGGGTGAAGCCGTTATGCATCTGCTGCCAGACATGCGAGGCCAGCAGGTAATTCAGCGACGCGATTTTGCGCCGCCACGGCAGATCCGCCGTGACCTTCAGCCACTTCGCGTGCTGGTTGAACATCGAGTCGATGATGTGGATGAACGACTCGTAGCAGTTGAACAGCCCGTGCCGACCGGTGAGCAGGTAACCCTCGAGCCAGCCTTCACACTGATGCTCGCTCAACATTTCCATGACGCGGCCATCCAGCGCGAGGAATTCATCGTTGGCCTGCGTGCGCGCGTCCCACTGCCGGTTGGTGACTTCGAACACGGCGCCCAGGCGATTGGAAAGCGTTTCATCCGGGCCGAAGATGCGGAAATTGCGTTGCGCCCGGTTGAGTTTGGCCACGTCGCGCAGGAACACGCCGAGTTCGTGCGTGTCGGCCGCCGTCACCGCTCCGGGTGCCGGCACATTCACCGCGTAGTCACGAAAGTCCGGCATGACCAGGTCGCGCAGCAGCATGCCGCCGTTGGCGTGCGGATTCGCGCCCATGCGGCGCTCGCCTTTGGGCGCCAGTTCGGCCAGTTCCGGTTTGAGGTGGCCCTGCGCATCAAACAGTTCATGCGGCCGGTAGCTCTTCATCCAGTCTTCCAGCATAGGCAGATGCTCGGGATGTTCGGCATCCACGGCGAGCGGTATCTGATGTGCGCGGAATGTGCCTTCGATCTGCAGGCCATCGACCACCTTCGGGCCCGTCCAGCCCTTGGGTGACTTGAGAACTATCATCGGCCAGCGCGGCCGCGTCAGGTCATGGCTGACGCGGGCGTTGTGCTGGATGCTTTTGATCTGCTCTATCACCGTGTCAAGGGCAGTCGCCATGGCCTCGTGCATCAGCGCCGGCTCATCTCCCTCGACGAAATAAGGCGTCCATCCGCAACCGCGGAAAAACTGCTCCAGTTCCTCGGGTTCGATGCGCGCGAATATGCTCGGGTTGGCGATCTTGTAGCCGTTCAGGTGCAGGATAGGCAGCACCGCGCCGTCGGTGGCCGGATCGAGGAACTTGTTGGAGTGCCATGCGGTGGCGAGCGGTCCGGTTTCCGCCTCGCCGTCGCCGACCACACAGGCGACGACCAGATCGGGATTGTCGAACACCGCCCCGAACGAATGGCTGAGCGAATAGCCCAGCTCGCCGCCCTCGTGGATCGAGCCCGGGCACTCCGGCGAGGCATGGCTGGGAATTCCCCCGGGAAACGAGAATTGCTTGAACAGCTTCTGCAGCCCGGCCTCGTCCTGGCTGATATTCGGATATATCTCGCTGTAGGTGCCCTCGAGATAAGTGTTGCCGACCACGGCCGGGCCGCCGTGCCCGGGACCGGAGACGTAGATCATGTCGAGGTCGTACTTCTTGATGACCCGGTTCAGGTGCACGTAAATGAAATTCTGCCCGGGGGTCGTGCCCCAATGCCCGAGCAGCATGCGTTTCACATCCGCCAGTGTCAGAGGCCGCTTCAAAAGCGGATTGTCGTAGAGATAAAGCTGGCCGACCGCAAGATAGTTGGCGGCGCGCCAGTAGGCATCCATCTTGTGCAGCAGTTCAGTCGTGAGTGTGCTGGTTTTCATGGTTTAAGTTTCCCGTGTAAGTTGAGATTGAGGACTCAGGGGATCCGGCAAGGTTTTCATTTCATGGTTAACAGTACACTTCACCGGCTGGTCCTGAACGCGCCATTATTTCTTTGACTGGTTGATAATCACGATCACCAGCAGGACTACCACCAGCACGCCTATCACGGCCCCAATACCTCCGCCCATCGAGCCATGCATCCATCCGTTTACATAATCCATCATGATAATTCTCCTGTAATTGAGTTACCCATCATCTGCCATCTGGCAATCAGATAATTTTTACTTCTACCGTGTTAATGGTTCACTTGGCATCGGCGCCGAGTCCGGTGACCTCGCACACGGAGCGTGCAATCGTCAGTTCTTCGTCCGTGTGTATGACGCGGACCGCAACCCGGCCGGCCTCTGCAGAAACCACGCCCTCATTCGCCGCGTTTCGCTTTGCATCGATCTCTATTCCAAGAAACCCCAGTCCGTCGCAAATCCGGGCGCGGACGATGGGCGCGTTCTCCCCGATCCCGCCCGCGAACACCAGCGTATCCAGTCCGCCCAACGCCGCCGCGTATGCGCCTATCCACTTCCTGGCCTGGTAACAGAACAGCTCGACAGCTTCGGCTGCGCGCACATCGTGCGCTTCACATGCCAACAAATCGCGCATGTCGGAACTGGTTTCGGATATCCCGAGCAGGCCGGACTCGTGGTTGACCATTTCGTAAAACTGTTTTGTGGACATATGTTCGGTTCGCGCCAGATAAGGTGCCAGGCCGGGATCCAGATCGCCCGTGCGGGTGCTCATCACCACCCCCGCCGTCGGCGTGAAGCCCATGCTGGTATCGATGCTCTTGCCGTCGCGCACGGCGGCCATGCTGGCGCCGTTGCCCAGATGCGCAAGGATCACGCGGCCGTTGCTAGCCGCCGCGTCGCCGAGATGCGCAAGCTCTTCCATCAGGTAGGCATAGGACAAGCCGTGGAAACCGTAGCGCTGAATTCCCTTTGCATCGAAGCGTCGCGGAATCGGCAGCAACTTGGCAACGCGCGGCATGGTGCGGTGAAACGCCGTGTCGAAACAAGCCACCTGCGGCAGTTTCGGATAACGCTGGCGGAATGTTTCAATCAGCTCGATCTCGCGGGGCAGATGTTCCGGGTCATATGGCCTGATGCGATGCAGTTCGTCCAGCAATTCCTGGCTGACCAACTCTGGCGCGGTATGTTTCATGCCGTGGACTACCCGGTGCCCTGCGGCTACGATCGAAGTAAATCCATCCCGTTTCTCGAGCCAATCAATCAGGAAATTCGCCGCCGATTTGTGATCGGAGGCAACGAAATCGAGACCGGGCTGCGGCTTTCCATCCGGGCCGTGAAACGTCAGGTTCGTCCCGCTCAGGCCGATGCGGTCAACTTTTCCATAAAGTCTGCGCTGCAGCGGTTCATCAACCCGAAACAGCGCGAACTTGATGCTCGACGAGCCGCCGTTGATGGTCAGGATGTATGGGGCATCATTTTTCATCGGTCGCAATTTCCACATTCCATAATTTTCATGAACTGCGGACTATCATTTCGACGAAATGTTCCCGGCGGTCGTCCACCATGGGCACCGTTTTCGCGGCAAGTTCGTTTCCATCGAGCCTGAGTTGGTTCGCCGCTTCCGAATCGGCCTCGAGCCGGGTAATGGTGATGTGATAAACGGTTTGCCGGAAGCGGTAGTGGATCTTGTAGCTGCTCCAGCTTTTCGGCATGCGCGGGGTCAGCCGCAGCCGATCTCCCTCCAGGTTCACGCCCAGCAGGGTTTCAATCAGCAGGCGATACATCCAGCCGGCCGATCCCGTGTACCAGGTCCAGCCGCCCCGGCCCGTGTGCGGCGCGACTGCATAGACATCCGCCGCGACGACATAAGGCTCGACCTTGTAGAGAGCGATCTGTTCGGGCGTCGCGCTGTGGTGAATGGGATTGAGCAGCGAAAACAATTCCCACGCATGGTCGTTTTCGCCCATGAGCGCAAAGGCCATGGCGGTCCAGATCGCGCCGTGGGTGTATTGGCCGCCGTTCTCGCGCACACCCGGAATGTAACCCTTGATGTAACCGGGATCGAGCGCAGATTTGTCGAAGGGCGGATCGAACAATTGAATCAGCCCGGCCCCGCGCCGGACCAGGCGCTGATCCACGGATTGCATCGCCTGGCGCGAGCGGGACAAATCGCCCGCACCGCTGATCACCGACCAGCTCTGCGGCAGGGAATCGATCTGGCATTCCGGATTGGTGCTGGAGCCGAGCGGTTCGCCGTTGTCGAACCAGGCGCGGAGATACCATGCGCCGTCCCAGGCGTGTTGCTCGATGTTCTGTTGCAGCTGCCGCGCCTGGGTGACGCAACGGTCGGCAAAAGGAAGGTCGTTGCGCGCGCGTGCCAGTCCGGCAAATTGGGTGAGCACGTCGTAAAGGAAGAAAGCCAGCCACACACTTTCGCCGCGCCCCTCATTGCCAACCCGGTTCATGCCGTCGTTCCAGTCGCCGCAGCCCATCAGCGGCAAACCATGTTCGCCGAAGGTCAGTCCGCGCTCGATGGCACGCACGCAATGCTGGTATAGCGTGTCCGTTTCTTCGGAGCGATTCGGCAAATCATAGTAAGCCTCTTCATCCGGCTTGACAGGGCGGGCTTCAAGGAAGGGAATCGCTTCGTCGAGCACGCCGGTATCGGCGACACACTTTACATAACGGCAGGTCACGAACGGCAACCACAGATAGTCGTCTGAAAAATGCGTGCGCACGCCCCGCCCTGCCGGTGGATGCCACCAGTGTTGCACGTCGCCCTCGCGGAATTGATGCGCGGCAGCGCGCAGCAGATGCTCGCGGGTGAGGGCCGGTTCGGCATGCACCAGCGCCATCACGTCCTGCAACTGGTCGCGGAAACCGTAGGCCCCGCCGGATTGGTAAAATCCCGTCCGTCCCCACAATCGGCAGCTCAGGGTCTGATACAACAGCCAGCCGTTCGCCATTACATTCACGGCGGGATCGGGCGTATCAACGTTCACCGCTCCCAGGGTTCGATTCCAATAGTCCCAAACGCCTTCGAGTGCAACGCGGCTGGCATCCGCCAGGCGAAAGCGCCGGATCAGGTTCTGAACCTCGGTCGGGTTGCGGCCGACGCCGAGGCGGAAACTCGTTTCCCGCTCCTGTCCATCCGCCAGGTCGAAGGCGACTTGCATCGCGCCGCACGGATCCAGCCCGGCGCCGGCTTTTCCGGAAAGACGTGTGCGCTTCATGGCTGCCGGTTGGGACAGGTCGCCGTTTCTGCCGATGAATTCTTTGCGGTCTCCGGTGAGCGTGCGTGTCGCATCGTTCACGTCAATGAACGCGATGCGCCCGGTGTAGTCGGTGTTGTAATGATTGCGCGCCAGCAGGGCGCCGGTCTTGAGGTCCACTTCGGTTTGCACGTGCAGCAGATTCTTGTGCCGCGAGTCGCCCAATACCCATTCGCAGTATCCGGTGACCGACAGGCGGCGCGGATGCCCCGACACGTTGCGCAATTTCAACACCGATAATTTCACCGGGGCATCCATCGCCACATAGACCCACAACTCGGAGACGATGCCGTTTTCGGTATGCTCGAATACGCTGTAGCCAAAGCCGTGGCGAATGACATAGGGTGTTCTGCCGCGAGCGGGGGAAGGCGTGGGCGACCAGAAATGTCCGGTCTGCTCATCGCGTATGTAAATCGCCTCCCCGGTGGTGTCTTCAACAGGATCGTTGTTCCAGGGCGTCAGCCTGAATTCATGGGCATTCTCAACCCAGGTGTAAGCCGCTCCGCTCTCGGAAATAACCGTCCCGAAATAGGGATTGGCCAGCACATTGACCCAGGGTGCCGGCGTCATTTGACCGGGTTGCAGGGTGATCACATATTCGTGGCCGTCGCGGGTAAAGCCGCCCAGGCCGTTCTGGAAAATCAATTCGCGTTGCGCGGGCGGTGCGGGCAAACCGGCAGACCCGGAGCGGGTGGCCTTCAGCACCGGAATCACTGGCTCCAGCACACCGCGATGTTCCACCTGCTCCGCCAGCGTTCCCTTCTCGTCGTCCAGAACGATGCGTGCCGCAGATTGCAGCAGCACAAGATCGTCGCCGGGAATTTGTTCGAGGCGGCGAACAAAGATGCCGCCGGGCTTGTCCAGCATTTGCGCTTCAATTCCGGACGAAATCAGACTGGTGATCATATCGTGCAGGGATTGGCGGTAAACCGAAACGTCTTCGTTCAATATGACCAGTTCGACCGTCAGCCCTTTCATGCGCCAGTATGAGTGCGCCTTGATCACCTGCCGAACCAGCTCGATCTTCTCCGCGTCGCTGATGCGCAGCAGAACCAGCGGCGCGTCGCCTGAAATTCCGTAACTCCACAAACCGTTTTGGCCGCGCCGGTTGTTGCGCAACACGACCGGGCTGGCACGACGGGCGGGATCGGCGTAAATCAGCGCGCCGGCCAGCCGGGCATAGAGTTGAGCTTCCGCCTCTGTGGCATTGAGGAGGTGCAGCGTCACCTGGCTGTGGGTCCGCGCCAGATCGAAAACCCGGTCAGTCATGCGCGCGCTTTGGTATTTTTCCACCTGCGCCAGCGCGTCTTCCCGGCTTTCCGTCACGCCCAGCACCAGGTCGACAATGACGGTTTCATGCGGACGCAAAGAGACCGTGCGCCGCAGCGAAATAATGGGATCGAGCACGGAACCGACGGTGTTGGACAAAGGCGAAACGCTCTGCATCGCGGCCGGGTTGGCCAGGCTTCCGCCGCGCCCAACAAACCGGGAGCGGTCCGTCTCGCAGGAGAGGGTTTCCTGTTCGCCGCCCTGTCCACTCCCCCGCCCCAGCATCAGATGCAGCAACCACGGCGGTTTTTCCTCGTGCGAGCGGGCACGGCGGGTGCAGAGCAGGGCAGAAGATTTTTGCGCAAACTCGGTTTGCACAAAGAGATTGCTGAACGCCGGATGCGCCTCGTCCGTGGCTGGCGTTGCGAGCACCACTTCCGCATAACTGGTCAGTTCGATGTCGCGCGCCACGGTTGAGCGATTGGTGATGGCGATGCGCCGCAACTCCACATCGTCTTCCGGCGACACGCTGATCTCGGTGTGGACTTCGAGCCCCGCATGGCGTTGCCGGAATTCCGCACGAGACTGCGTGAAGATGGCTTCATAGCCTTTGGTCGCGCGCAGGGTGGGTTGATACGCCGTGGACCAGAACTCCCCCGTCGCCACATCGCGCAGATAAACAAACGTTCCCCAGCAATCGCGCGTGGCATCTTCGCGCCAGCGGGTGACCGCCAGATCGCGCCAGCGGCTGTAGCCGCCGCCGGCGCTGCTGATTACCACATGGTAGCGGCCATTGGACAACAGGTGGACTTCCGGCGCTGCCGGGGTGGGATGCTTGAGCACACGCATGACAGCTTCGTTGTTTCCGGTTGGCTCCTGTGATTTCTCCAGTTTCAAATCATCGGCAAACACGCTCGCGACGGTTCTGGGCACACGTTCCTGCAATAGCAAGTCTGCCGCCTTGAGCAGGGGACAGGCCATGAAGCGCCGTTGCATGGGATAGTTCCGCAACAGATTGTCCAGCGCCAGCAGGCTGATGCCTTGATGGTGCGCCATGAAGGACAGGACGGTGGCGCTGGTTTCGTCCGGTGGCAAACGCGCCGGGGTGTAATCCACCGCCTCATAGAAACCGTAGGCGCCTGCGCGCCCCTCGCTCGCCAGCCGTTGCAGGTTTTCACAGGCCTGCCGCGGTGCAAGCATCAGCGCCAATGCGCTGGCGTAGGGTGAGATCACCAGATCCTCGGCCAACCCCCGTTGCAAACCAAGGCCCGGCACGCCGAAGGCGCGGTATTGATAGTTCAGGTGAACGTCGACCCGGTTGTAGCCCGATTCGGAAATACCCCAGGGCACGCCGCGTGTGTTCCCGTACTCGATCTGTTGCCGCACCGCAGCCTTGCAGCTGTGATCCAGCAAGGTGTTCTCATAGTTTGGCATGACCAGCAGCGGCATCAGATATTCGAACATCGAGCCGCTCCACGAAACCAGGATGGGCTCGCCCCTTGATGCGATGAGCAATCGGCTCATGGAAAACCAGTGATCCTGCGGAACCTGCCCCAGCGCGATGGCGACATAACTGCACAAGCGCGCCTCCGAAGCCAGCAGGTCATAGAAACTGGCGTCACAGCGGCTTTCGGCAACGTTGAACCCGATGGAAAACAATTCCCTCGCCGTGTCGAACAGAAACGTAAAGTCCATCGCGGCCAGTTCGTCGCTTTGTTTGGCCAGGGCTTCCAATGCAAGCAGGCGCTGGCGGGCATGTTCGCCGGCTTCCAGCAGGCAGCGCGAGAGTTCAGCGTGGCCTTCGTCTTCGTTGATCAACGGACTGAGCGATTTGGCCAGCATCGAGACTTCACGCAAGGTGAGTGCATGGTCAAAGCGCAGGAGTTTTTCGGCGAGGTCGCCTGAAGCGCGCATCAAACTTTCATCGTTGCGCAGCCACGGCGCGAGGAAGCGCAAATCTTCCAGATGCTCCTCGCAACCCTGCTGCAGCGTTTGACTCCATTGTTGATGTTCATGCTCTCCGTGTGCGAACGAATCGGCGATCTTGCCCGCAAGGATCGCCGCCCGCTCCAGCAAAGCATAGCCTGCGCGCAGCATGGCAGGCTCACCCGCCAATTCTGCGTCGAGTTGCGACAGCGCGGCGTTTTCGCCGGCCAGACCCATGAGTACCTTCAGCGTATCGCGCAGACCGGCAAAAATTTGCGGCGTGTAAACAGGCTCATCTGCCTGTTCTCTCAACCCGGCGGCGAGCGTCAGCAAATGTCCCGCCAGGTTGCCGCTGTCCACACTGGAAACATAAAGCGGATGCAGCGCTTGCAGCGTGCGGGTCTCATACCAGTTGTAAAAATGCCCGCGATGTCTCTCGAGTTTTTGCATGGTGGCGAAACTGTCATGCGTGCGCTGGATCAACCTTCCCGCCGACAGGTAGCCAAAATCGCGTGCGGCCAGATTGGCCAGCAACGCCAAACCCATATTCGTCGGGGAGGTTCGCGTCGCGATCACCGGGTTTGGATTTTCCTGAAAATTGTCCGGCGGCAGCCAGTTTTCCTGTGCGGTGACAAAGGTGTCAAAAAAATGCCAGGTTCTGCGGGCGGTGACTCGCAGAAAACTCAATTGCCCGGCCGTCAAATTTGTCGGGGCGGATGCAATAGGCTTGCTGATCCACCAGGCGATCCACGGCGAGACAAACCAGAGACCAAGAACCGGCAAGGCCGGTGCCAGTTGAGCCGGCTGCATGACGGCCAGGAATATTCCGGACGCCAGCGCGACCAGGGGCGCTATCCACATCCGGGCATAAAAGCTGGCAAGGCCGGTGCGATTTAACAGTTCGGAATCACTCGATGTTTGCCATTCAAGCAGCCGTTTGTGCGTCACCAGCAAACGCAGCAGCGTCCTGACTATGGCATCCATGCTGATGAAGGCGTCATAGGGCAGGAAGGCCAGCGTGAGAAACATCTGCCCGAGTTGGCGGGCGCCCGTATCGGCCATTCCGCGCAAATGCATGGACCATGTCAGATCCGCCGACTTGCGAAACGCGCTGCCCAGCGCCAGCAATCCGGGGAAGGCGATGATGGCAACGACCAGCAGCGGCCCCAGGCCGCCGAGTTCCGGAAACAGCAGCCATGCGCCCGGCAACAGCAACACCAGCGCAACCGGGACCAGGCTGCGCCTCAGGTTGTCGAGTATCTTCCACTGCGACAGCACCGAAAGCGGATTGGCAATGCGCCCGGTGTCGGCGCCCGGCACACGCGGCAGCAGCCATTGCGTGATCTGCCAATCGCCGCGTATCCAGCGGTGACGCCGGGCGATGTCCACGTTATAGCGGGAAGGATATTCCTCGAAGAACTCCACGTCGCTCACCAGGGCGGAACGGGCGTGGCACGCTTCCAGCAGATCATGGCTGAGTATGGTGTTTTCCGGGAAGCGTCCGTGCATGGCCCGCTCGAAGGCGTCCACATCGTAAATTCCTTTGCCGATATATGAGCCTTCCCGAAATATATCCTGATACACGTCCGACACTTCCCGCGTGTAAGGATCGATGCCCGCTTCGCCGGCAAAAAGCCGGACGAACCAGGAACGCCTGGCGCTCGGCAGACTCACGCCGACGCGCGGCTGCAGTATGCTGTAGCCTGTGGTGACAATTTCACGTACGGCATCGAATACCGGATGGTTCAATGGATGGGCCATCGTGCCCACAAGCTGCCGGGCGGCATCGCGCGGAAGCTGGGTGTCGGTGTCGAGCGTGATGACATATTTGATTGACGGCAGGATGGCCGTCTCTCCCACGATCTCTGAAAAGCAGTCGCGGGAACCGCCACGGAGCAGCGCGTTGAACTCCATGAGTTTGCCCCGCTTGCGCTCATAACCCATCCACACGCCTTCTGCGGCGTTCCAGCGGCGCGGGCGATGCAGCAGAAAGAAAAGAGTCTGGTTCGCGGAAGGATATTTCCGGTTCAGCATCTCGACACCGGCCCTCGCCCGCTGAAGCAATACCTGATCCTCGGGCAGAATCTCCTCCGCCGCGTCGCGAAAATCCGTCAGCAAGGCGAAGTGCAGGTGTTGATCCCGATTCGCGAGATGATGGATTTCCAGGGTTTCGATCAGGCGATCGATCCCGGTCAGGCTCGTGAGCATGGTGGGGATCACCACCATAGCCCGGCAATCGGGCGGGATGCCGGAAGAATAATCCAGGCGCGGGAGCGGGCAGGGTTTCACCAGCAGCGTGGACAGCCAGTTCATCAGCGCCACGGCCAGCTGGCTGGCGCAAAGGAGTCCAACAAGAGTAAAGAAAACGAGTTTCCATCCCTGCACTGCCAGCGTCTCGGCCAGCTGCACAAACACGAACGTGGCGAGCAAAGTCATTGCCGCGATACCGCCCACATAAAATGTCAGCGGAAAACGGCGGATGCTGCGCTCGATAATCGTACCCCGGGGCCACCGCACATTCGCCATGCGCCCCAGCATGGCGTGGCCCTGGTCTACCAGATAGAAGCCCACATGTGCGGTTCGGTCTCCGTGCCCCTTCAGGCGTGCGCCGTCTGCGGCCAGTTGGACGGCCTTGCGCGCGACCTCCGCTTCCGAAAACCGGCTGTACCGGGAGCTGGCTTCGACCGAATGGCGATAGCGATCCCGGGTCGAGAAATCCATCTTGCTGTAAACGCCTGCCGGATCCGAGCGCAAAGTCTCCTCGACCAGACTCAGGGATTCCACGAACGCCTTCCAGTCCATTGCGCTCAGGAAACGAAGGCTGGCAATGCTGTGGCTGACGGAAACCCGGTCGGCCGCCTGATTTTGGCTCTCCTGTTGAACCAGATGCTCGACGGATGAACCTTGCTCGATGACCCGCTGTTCGAGCCAGCTACGCGCGAGATGCAAGGCCGGACTTTGTGGCGACAAGCGCTGACTGAATTCCGCCACGAACGAACTGGACAGGGGAAGATCGGACTTCGCCATGTCAGCCACCACGATGACGAGGTGAGACGGGTCTTTCTCCGCCATATCCTGCAAACGATCGATCCACACGGCGGCAAGATCGCGATCCGCCCGGGCGATAGTCAGCAGGGTGGCGACACGCTGGAGATTTTCAATCAGCCCCAGGCGCAACATGATGGGAATGGCCCACAACTCGCCCAGCTTCAGGGAATCCACCGTTTGGTAAGCGGCGATGAAGGCGCTGAGCGAACCCGCATCAATCTGCGCATCCTCATGCGAGATCAATTCGAGCACGATATCGTAAACGCGCGGCAGTCCGGCGGATGGGCCGTTCAAGAGACGGGGCAACTCCCGGCTGTAGCCCTTGGGCAGATGCCGCCTGGCCATTTGAATCTGCTCTTCGATCAGGTAGAAGTTGTCGAGCAGCCATTCGCCGGCGGGTGTGATGCGCCGGCCCGGATGCAGGGCGAGGGTCGAGTGATTAAAAGCTCTTAATGTGTCCTCGTTTTGAACCAACCTGTCCAACAGACGGTTGGAACCCCGCCGGGTGACAACCTGATGATAGTCCGCAAGCGCTTTGGCATGTCGCGCCAGTTGTTCGACGCTGAACAACTCGGCCCGCAAAGGCGGCTCTCCCGCAGGCGGGCGCGGACGCATTTTCCTGACCATCCAGTTTTGCCAGCGTAACAATAGAGTCTGCATGTTGTTATTACTTTTCTTCGTCCTCGATTACCGCACTCGACCAACCCGGAATGAAACACCATGTCAAAGCATGCCACCTGAAGCAACTCCCGAGGCTACTCCTCATTGCCAACTACTTATGTGCGTTATCGCACCAACGATCGCGCAATCAGGAAAAAAGAAAATTTGTTTCCACCGAAAATGGATGCCGCTGCGAATGAGCCTATCCACTTCTTTGCCTGGTGACAAAACAGCTCGACCGCTTCAACCTCTCGCACGCCGCCGGATTCCTGCGCGAGCAAATCGCGCATATCCGGACTGGTGTCGGTTATCCCGTGCAGTCAGGATGCGTGTGCCGGCGGATTTCATGTTGATTTCTGTTACGAGTGAGTTGTCTCGATATTGATCGCCGATCAAATAGTGAAACTTTCATTTAACGCAGGCATAACGACCTCAGTTTCTTTCAGGCTGGCTGCAAACTGGCGCATGACTTCTTCTTCACCATGCACGAGAAATGTGCGTTCGGGATTGCCGGTCTGCCTGTGCCACGCGAGCAGTTCGGCCTGGTCGGCATGTGCCGAAAAACCGTTGATGGTATGGATTCTGGCGCGCACGGGTATCTTTTCCCCGTAAATTCGGACTTCCCTTGCCCCGTCGATGACATGCCGGGCCAGCGTGCCGGTGGCTGCGTAACCGACAAACAATACGCTGCATTCCTCGCGTCCGATGTTTTGCTGCAGGTGGTGGCGGACCCGCCCGCCGGTGCACATGCCCGATCCGGCCATGATAATGGCACCGCCGCCGATATGATTGATCGCGATGGACGCCTCCGTTTCGCGGGTAAAATGCAGCCCCGGCAAGTGGAAGGGATCCCGCCCTGCGCTGAACAATGCGGCGGTCTCCGCGTCATAGCACTCCGGGTGGCGCTTGAATATCTCGGTAGCCGATATCGCCATCGGCGAATCCAGGAACACCTGGACAGCATGCGGCAGCCGGTTTTTTTCGACCCCCTCGCGAAGGTAGAACAGCATTTCCTGCGCGCGTTCCAGTGCAAAAGTCGGGATGACGACATTGCCGCCCCGGCTGAAGGTATCGGTAATCGCCCCATAAAATTCTTCCACCGACGGCTGGAAAGGCCTGTGCAAACGGTCGCCGTAGGTGGTTTCCATCACGACTACATCGGCTTTTGGCGGAGGCGCAGGGTCGCGCAGCAGCGGCCGGCCGCTGTTGCCGAGATCACCGGAGAACAGCACGCTGCGTTGCCGTCCGCCTTCTTCCAGCTCCAGCAGTATGCTGGCCGAACCGAGGATATGGCCGGCGTCAAAGAAGGTTGCGCGTATGCCCGGTGCAAGCTGTACAGGCTGCCCGTAACCGCCGACACGGCCAAAAAAATCCAGCGCCAGAAAGGCATCCACGATCGAATAAAGCGGCTCTGTAGCATGCTGGTGTTTGCCGTGACGTGCGGAGCGGCGCCCCCGGTGCTCCACCTCTTCCTCCTGCAGATGCGCCGCATCCACCATCACCAGGCGAGCCAGTTCCCGCGTTGCTGCGGTGGTGATGATCTCGCCGCGGAATCCCCGCTTGGCCAGCAGCGGCAGGCGCCCGCAGTGATCCAGGTGGGCATGGGTAAGGAGCACAAAATCAATCTCTTTTGGATCGAAACCGAAGGGCTCGCTGTTCTCTTCCTCAATCTCGCGGCCGCCCTGATAGAGACCGCAGTCGATCAGTATCTTCTTGCCCGCGCAGTTCAGCAAATGGCAGGAACCGGTGACGCCCCGATCGGCACCGTGAAAAGAAATTTCCATGCGCTACTCCTTTTTGTTGTTCATTTGTATTCTGGCAAACCCGTTTGCAACTGGTTCGTTCATCGCGCCAGAAGTATCGCGCCGGATCGTGGACTGAGGCGGTAAGTTTGCTGGTCTGCGCAAATCTGTTCATCGCCCGCGGCAAACAGGTCCTGCGGCGCGGCGCGGCCGGTATCAACGGCCAGATGCCACCGCGCTCCAGATGGCAAGGCTGGCAAAGCGAAATCGACCGCATCGGCGCCGGCATTGAACATCAGATAAAGCGCGCCCTGTTCGTCCTCATTGATCAGACAGGCAAACTGCTTTTCTTTCGGGTCGGCCCAGTCGGGCAATCCACCTCGCGGTCCAAACCAGCGGATCTCGGCATCCGTATAGAATTGTTCCTCGCTCAGGGCCGGATGCGCACTGCGAAAGGCGATCATGCCGCGGGTGAAACGGAGAATTTCCTTGTGCTGTTCCAGATAACCCCAGTCATACCAGCTCGTCTCGTTGTCCTGGCACCAGGGGTTGTTGTTGCCGCCCTGGGTGCGGCGGAATTCGTCGCCGCCGAGCAGCATCGGCACGCCGCGCGAGACCAGCAGCGTCAGCAGGAAGTTCTTGATTTGTTTTTTCCGCAAGGCCTCGATACCGGCATCCTTTGTTTCGCCTTCCGCGCCATAGTTCTCGCTGAGGTTGGCATCGGTGCCGTCGCGGTTGTTTTCTCCGTTTGCTTCATTGTGCTTGTCGCGATAGCTCACCAGGTCGTTCAGCGTGAAACCATCGTGGCAGGTGACAAAATTGATGCTGCCCTCGGGGCCTTTGCCCGAATTGGTATAGATGTCGGCGCTGCCGCAGATGCGGCTGGCGAACAGGCCCAGCATGCCGTCATCGCCGCGCCAGAAGCGCCGCACATCATCCCGGTAGCGGCCATTCCACTCCGCCCAGCGCTGCTCCGAAAAACTGCCCACCTCGTATGCGCCGGCGGTATCCCACGCCTCGGCGACGATCTTGACATCTCTCAGAATCGGGTCCTCGGCGATCCGCTCGAGCAGCGGGGCATTGGCCAGCAGTTTGCCTGAGCCGTCACGTCCGAGCACTGACGCCAGATCAAACCGGAATCCATCCACATGCATCTCCACCACCCAGTAGCGCAGCGCGCCCATGATGTGATCCCGCACCACGGGATGGTTGGCATTGATGGTGTTGCCTGTGCCCGTGTAGTCCTGGTAGTAGCGTTTGTCCGACGCCAGCATGTAGAAAATCGCGTTATCAATCCCGCGGAAGCACAAGGTCGGGCCCAGTTCGTTTCCCTCCGCCGTGTGATTGAACACGACATCCAGGATCACTTCGATACCGGCATGGTGGAGCGCCCGAACCATTTCCTTGAACTCCAGCTTCTGCTGACCCAAACCGCCCGCACTGCTGTATGACGCCTTCGGCGCAAAGAAGGCCACGGGATCGTAGCCCCAGTAATTTCTGAGCGGCTTGCCTGTTTGCGGATTGATGCCCGGCACCCCATGCTCGTTGAACTCATGGACAGGCATCAATTCCACAGCCGTCACGCCCAGCTCTTTCAAATAGGGGATCTTTTCCATCAGGCCGCGATACGTGCCCGGACACTCCACGCCGGAGCTGGCATGAACGGTGAAACCGCGAACATGCGTTTCATAAATCACTGTCCTGGACCAGGGATGCCTGGGCGGCTGGTCGTCATGCCAGTGGAAGTCTTCACGAGTGAACACGCATTTCGGCATCGCTCCGGCATCATCGACTTTGGAGTCCGGGTCTTTCTCCGGCACAGACAAGTCGTATCCTCGCGCCGCACCAAAATCCCAATCGGGCAACGGCGAGATCGCTGTCGCAAAGGGGTCCAGCAGCAGCCTGTTGAAATTGAACCTGTGCCCCTGTTCGGGCTGGTACGGGCCATCCACGCGATAGGCATAAAGCTGGCCGGGACGGATACCCTCGACCCATACGTGCCACACATCACCCGTGCGGTTCCGTGCGGGATCGAAATCAATCACCCTGGACGGCTTTGCGTCCGCGGCTTGACCAAACAACTCAAGCCGAACGCCGCTGGCGTGACGGCTGAACAGCGCAAAGTTGACCCCTCCCGCCGATTCAGAGGTTCCCAACGGCAAAGGAGCCCCTCTGCGAACTTCAGCGTGCTCGGAGACTTCTGCCGAGTAAACGTCGAGCGGGCGTTCAGGGGGCTTCATGCGCCGGCTGTTGCTAGTCGCTGGCGCTGACATTGGTGTCACCTTCGTTTCGATCCGCCGCGCGCACGCCGAGGTAGCCTTTGACCGATGCGATCACCAATGGCACGGCGCCGAATATGATGAATACCAGGTCGCCGGGCAGCCGCAGCCATTCGATCAGGCGCGACCGTTCGCTCCCGGTGTAGTCGAGGCCGCGTGCGTGCCAGTATCCGTGCCGGGCCACGTCCCAGACTTGCAGCACGCCGCCGGGGAACAGACTCATCGCCACCATCATCGCCAGACCGATGTTGGTGCCCCAGAAGGCGACCCTGACGTATTTCTCGATGCCCACCCAGCGCGCATCATCGCTGGTCTGGCGCAGCACGAACACCATCAGCGCGATCGCCAGCATGCCGAAGACGCCCATCAGCGCGGCGTGGCCGTGGTTCGGTGTCAGCAGCGTGCCGACCTCGTAGTAGCTCACGATCGGCAGGTTGATCAGGAAACCAAACATGCCGGCTCCCAGGAAGTTCCAGAAGCCCACCGCCATCAGGAAATAGAATGTCCATTTGTGCGGTATCGCTATCGCCTTGCCGCATATGTCGCAGGTTCCCCGCGTGGTACGAACGAAGTCCCAGGCATCCAGCGTGAGCAGGGTCAGCGGGACCACCTCGAGCACCGAGAACAGCGCCGACAGGGCCATGTTGACGTTGCTTTGGCCGGTGAAATACCAGTGGTGACCGGTGCCCATCAATCCACCGAGGAAATACAGGATGGCGTCGAGATAGATCACGCGCAGCGCGACATTGCGCCGGGTCAGGCCGAGTTGATAGAACGTCAGTGCCACCACCGTCGTGGCGAAGAACTCGAAGAAGCCTTCTACCCACAGGTGGATGATCCAGAAGCGCCACGTATCGACCACCGTGTAGTTGGTCCTGGCGCCAAAAAACAGGGCCGGCACATAGAAAACCGGAATCGCCAGCGCGGCCACCAGGAACATCTTGACGATAGGCTTCGCTGCCGGCTCCGCCAACGCACGCGGCCGCACCAGCATCCATAGCAGCGCGAACCACAGCAACAAGCCCGCCACCAGCAGGTATTGCCACAGCCGGCCGAGTTCGAGGTACTCCCAACCCTGGTTGCCCAGCCAGAACCACCACTGACCGAGCTGTTGCGAGATACCCAGCCACTCGCCCAGCAGACTGCCGCCGATCACCGCCGCGAACGCGGCGAACAGCACGTGCACCCAGCCGGCGAACCATCGCGGCTCATAGGCACGCACCGAGCGGCCAAGGAACAGCGCCGCCGCGACGTAGGCGGTGGCGATCCAGAAGATCGCCAGTTGCAAATGCCAGGTGCGCATCAGGTTGCTGGGGAAAATGCGCTCCAGATGGAAGCCGTAGAAGCTGCCCGGGTCGGCGCGGTAATGGGCGACTGCGCCGCCCACCAACGACTGCGCCAGCAACAGCAGCGCCACGACCACGAAGAATTTCACCAGCGCATTCTGCCCGCGGCTGGATCGCCCCGGCAGCAGGTGCGGGTGCACGTGATGGCCGCGGGTGATCCAGCCCAGGTAATCGAACTTCCCGAATGCCAGCAGCACGGCCGCAATGCCGGCCAGCAACACCAGCAGGCTCAACGCGCTCCACAGCAGCGCGCCGGGCGTGGGCAGATTGCCGACGCTCGGGTCATACGGGAAATTGTTGGTATAGGAATAGTCCTCGCCGGGACGGGCGGCCACCGACGCCCAGGCCGCCCAGGTGACGAAGGCAGTGAACTGGCGCAGCTCGGCCGGATCGGTGATGAGGTCGGCCTTCAGCCCGCCGTTGCGCGACGGATCATGGAAGTAGTCGGTCCAGTACTCGATCTGCCGGCGATAGGCCGCGGTTTGCGGCGCGGTCAAACGCAGCATTGCGGTGGCCGGATCGTAACGATTGGTTTTGAGTGCCACCGCCGTTTCAGCCCGGACTGCTGCCTGTTGCGAAGGCGTCAATGTTGCCAAGGGCTGCCGATAGTGTTGTTGTGCGATTGACCCGGCGGTGTCCTCCCCCATGCGGTGCAACGCCTCGGCCGCGTAATCCGGGCCAAGATAGGCGCCATGGCCCCAGATGCTGCCGTTGTCCATCAGGCCGTACTTGAGAAAAACCGTCTGGCCGTCGCGGATGTCGTCGCCGCTGAATACCGTGACGCCCTGAGCGTCCACCACCTGCGCCGGAATCGGCGGAGCGTTGCGGTAGGCGAGCATCGTGATCGTGATCAGCCCGGCAAAGCCGAACACCATCACAATAACAACAGCGCGTATCCACCATGGCGAAAGCGAGTCTTCGTCTTCGGCGGTCAATGGTTGCGTTACGACACTCATGGGTTCACTTTCCGTAATCTAAAGTTTCGCGAGTGGTACGGCAATCAGATGGTGTCGGTTGCAAAGACATTTGAATCACCGCTGCCACAGGATTCGAGCTTCTTCGAGGGGAACCGCCACGCCATCGCGGCGAGGGATGAGCCGCGCCGTATAGTCGGATGCAGGCCGGGTTGCAGCCACTTCTGCATGATAAGCGTAGCCGTTGATTGCACCCACCAGTTGCCGCACGCGCTTCATTTCGACTCGCTCAGGTGCTGCAGCATTGATGCCATTGGCGTAAAGCTCGACCTGAACTGCCTCCGGGTCGAGATCATCGAGATATGCCTGCACTTCAAATACATGGTGCCCGCCACCCGTTGCAACCTTGACTTCGCCGAAACGCAGCGCAGCCCATTTCTGTTCCAGCTCGTGCCGCCAGTTAACCATCTCCACGCCGACTTTTCCTTTGTCGGCAGCGCGTGCAAGGTAGGCAGAAGCAGCCGGGAGGTAGTGTTGCTCGGTGTATTCGCGCACCGCGCGGTTGGTGGAAAAACGCGGCGTCAATTGCGCCATGCTTTCCCGCATGCGGTTCACCCACGCACCGGGGATGCCCTGTTCGTCGCGGGTATAGAACTCCGGGATCACTTCGTGTTCGAGCAAGTCATAAAGTGCCCCGGCATCGCGCGCATCCCAGGCCGGATCATCCCCGTGTTCCTGGCCATCCCCCAGCGCCCAGCCCACTTCCGGCGTATAGGCTTCCGCCCACCAGCCATCCAGTTCGGACAGGTTGATGCCGCCATTGACCAGCACCTTCATGCCGCTGGTTCCACACGCTTCCCAGGGGCGCCGCGGCGTGTTGAGCCAGACATCCGCTCCCTGCACCAACCGCTCGGTCAACAGCATGTCGTAGTCACCCAGGAAAATCACATGCGGGCGGACCTCGGGGCGGCGGATGAAATGTATCCATTCCTGGATCAAGGCCTGGCCTGCCAGGTCTGCAGGATGGGCTTTGCCAGCCATGATGAGTTGCACCGGGCGTTGCGGGTTGGTCAGCAGGCGCAACAATCGTTCCGGATCGTGCAACAGCAAATTCGGCCGCTTGTAGCTTGCAAAACGGCGTGCAAAACCCAGCGTCAATGTATTGGGGTCAAACAGGTGCTTCGCAGCCTCAACATGCTCGGACGATGCGCCTGAAATGGTCAGTTGCCGGGATAATCGTTCGCGTGCGTATTCAACAAGAGACTTGCTGGTGGCAGTGCGAAATTGCCAGAGCCTGGCATCCGTGACTTTGCGTATGTTCTGTCCCAGGGTCTCGGCTATCCCCAGCCAGCGATCCTTGCCACATGCCTCCGTCCAAAGATCATCTGCCAGGGCCGAATCCCAGGTCGGCATATGGACACCGTTGGTCACGTGTCCGACCGGGATTTCGTGTTCCGGCCAGTGCGGGAAGAGCGGTCCGAAGAGGTGACGGCTCACCTGCCCGTGCAAACGACTCACGGCATTCACCGCTCCGCTGCCGCGTATCGCCAGATAAGCCATGTTGAACGGTTCCGACGCGTCGTTCGGGTTGTTGCGGCCCAGCGCCAGTAAGTCGTGAAGTGATATGCCGAGCTTTTGTTCTGCGTAAGCACCGAGGTATTGTTCGATGAGCGCCGGAGAAAAACGATCGAACCCGGCTGCGACCGCCGTGTGTGTGGTGAACAAATTGCCTGCCCGTGTCACGGCCAGTGCGGCATCAAAAGACTGTCCCGTTTCTTCCATGAAATTCCGGGCGCGTTCCAGCACGGCGAAAGCGGCATGACCTTCGTTGAGGTGGCAGACTTCCGGCTGGAGGCCGAGCGCACGCAGCAAGCACCATCCTCCTATGCCGAGCACCATCTCCTGTTTCAGGCGCAGTTCCGGCCCGCCCCCATAGAGCTCGCTGGTGATGCCGCGATGCGCCGGGTAATTCGCCACGTCATTGCTGTCCAGCAGGTACAGTTTCACGCAACCGACCTGAACCTGCCAGGTGCGCAGCCAGACCGAGTAGCCGGGTAGTGGAACCTCCAGTCGCAGCCACTCCCCATCCGCTTTGCGCAAAGGTCTGATCGGCAATTGGCCCGGATCGTTATACGGATAAAGCGCCTGTTGCGCGCCATCCTTGTCGATGATCTGGCGAAAATAGCCCTGCTGGTAGAGCAGCCCCACGCCGACCACCGGCACGCCCAGATCGCTGGCGGCCTTGAGTTGATCGCCCGCCACATTGCCCAGTCCGCCCGAGTATATGGGCAGCGCCTCGCTCAGCATGAATTCCATGCTGAAATAGGCGGCACAGTTCAGCGGCGATTTCGGGTGAGCTTGCTGAAACCACGCGGGTGCGTCTTCCACACGTTTTTGCGATAGTGTGAGCGCATCAATCGTTTTGCGAAAAGCGGGATCGGCGAGCAAGCTGCGCAGCTTGTCGCGGGAGACTGTCTGCAAGACATCGCACGGATGATGCGTCAACTCCCACAACACCGGATCGAGTTGCCGCCACACTTCGTCGGTGACATGGCTCCAGGTCCAGCGCAAATCCAGCGCCAGATCAACCAGGGAATCAAACCCCTCGATGTCGGCGGGGTGCAGGCTGTATAGCGGGTGGCTTGTTCGTGTTTGTTCGCTCATAATCTCGCCTCCATCTGATGCTTCAGTGATACGTGATTGGCACCGGCTTGAATCGCCTTGCGCACCCGTTCGGCATCCCCGGGATAATAGTGTCGGACCGGTTTCATATCCTCATCCAGTTCATACACCAGCGGGGATGCCGGCAGGAATATCCATCCCGACTATATCGCCATCCGGCACGCCGTCCAGATCCCTGACCAGCGAGCGCACGCAGGCTGTTGCCATGTGCCACGATCAACATGCGCTTTCCCGAACGCACTGCCGGCATGACGTGATCTTGCCAAGATGGCAGGAAGCGCTCCAGCGTATCCTTCAAACATTCCGCGGCAGGTATCTCATTCTGGCTGAGCGCACTGTAACGTGCATCGTGTCGGGGATTCGGCCTGGGCCTGCCTTCCAGCGCCAGGTTGTCCGGCCCGTGGAAGACGAGCGCCTTCATTGTGGTGATATTGTTTTTGTCATCGGCAGAATCGGTCATTATTTTTCTTCTTGTTAAGGAAACTGATTTAGGCGAGCTGATTTAGACGAGTTGATTTATTTGGGCCATCGAGCGGCCCGCAATGCGCAGCGCCTCGGGACAATCCAGCCGTCCGGTGTGAATCTCGATGAACACCAGACGGTCCGCCGTGGCGGCTTTATCCAGCGCATCTTCCAGTTCGCCTTCAGCGTGAACATCAAGCCCCGGCCCGCCGCCGAACACTTCCACCAGCTTGTGATAGCGCCACGGCTGGATGTCGTTGTAGGGACGATCGACGATCACCCGCTCGATGGTGTAGCCGTCATTGTTGAGCAGGAAAATGACGGGTTTGTGGCCGTAGCGGATCATGGTCGAGAGGTCCTGGCAGGTCACCTGAAAAGCGCCATCCCCCACAAACAAAACGACACGCCGGTTCGGCGCAGCCGTGGCAGCGCCCAGCGTGGCACCGACCGTATAGCCGATCGATCCGTAAAATGTCTGCCCGATGAAGGTCGCGCCTTCCGGCATCAGCATCTCTGCGGCGCTGAACAGCGACACGCCTGTTTCGGCGATGACGATCGAATCGTTCTCGACAAAATGGCTCATGCGGTCGAAGAAGCGCTTGATGGTCAGTGCTTGTTGCGGATCGGGCCGGTACGGCTCGGTATGCCGGTGCACGCAGCCATCGACGGCGCGTTGAATCTCCAGCGTTGCGGCATCGCGCCGGGCCAGCTTTGCCGTCAGCCCGAGAATGAAATCGCGCAGATAAACGTTTTCGAAAAAATGGCGTTTGACCCTGACGGTGCGGATGTTGGCACTGATCGTTTTTGAGTCGTCGAGCCGGGTGGTGAAACCGCCCGTATTGAAGTCGGTCATCAAATCCCCGAGTTGCAGGATGCAGTCTGCCGACTCGACCCGCTCGCGCACATAGTCCCGACTCCGGTCACCTTCAAACAGGCCGATGAATTGCGGGTGCTGTTCCGAAAGAACAGTCTTGCCCAGCATCATGGTCACATAGGGGAAGCCGGTCTTGTCGAGCAAGCCGGCGAATTCATTTTGCAGCTTGAAGCGTATCAGCTCCACGCCGCCGATCACCACCGGCTTCTGCGCGTTGTCCAGCATGGCCAGCGTTTCCCTGATCGCTTCATCGAGCGCATCCGGATCGCTGGGTGCTTGTACCGGAAACAGGAAGGCGCCAGGCCGATTGCATTTCATCGTCACCACGTCGGAAGGGATGCTGATGTAAACCGGCTGCTGGCAATAGAGGCACGCCGACAACACCCGGTCGATCTCACCCGGCGCAGTGGCTCCCGAAGAGAGCTGAGTGGAGGCGGCGGTGATCTTCTCGTACATCCTCAGCGGAATCTGGTAATCGCCCAGGGTGTGGTGCAGCAAAGGGCGAGTGCGGAAATTGATCGTCGCGGGCGCGCCGGTGATCGCCACCACCGGCACTCTTTCTGCGTATGCGCCCGCCACGCCGTTGATGGCGCTCAGTTCCCCGACGCCGAAGGTGGTGGCAAAAGCACCGATACCCCGGATGCGCGCATAACCGTCAGCGGCATAGGCCGCGTTGAGTTCGTTGCAGGTGCCGACATAGTTCACCTCGCTGTTTAGTACCTGGTTGAAGAAACCGAGGACAAAGTCGCCAGGCACGCCGAACAGATGATCCACGCCGATCTCTTTCAGGCGGATCAGCAGATATTCGGCAACCGTGATTTCAGGGCTATTCAATTCGATGATTCCATCGCAGCCAGATATTCGCCGCGCTGCGCTGCGCCATTCAGCCTGGCACGTTTCAGCAACGCCTGCTGTGCTGCGGCGACGTTTTCCGCCTTGCCCTGCCAGGCTTGCAGCACCGGCTGTTGCAGGGCGCGTCCGTAGGAAAATGACAGCAGCCATGGTGCGTCGGGGAAACCGGCATTCATGGCGTTGAGGTTGGCCGTCGCTTGTTCAGGACTCAAACCGCCGGAAAGAAAGTTGATACTCGGCACTGCCGCCGGTACGGTGCGCCGGAATACCTGCAGGGTTGCTGCTGCGATCTCTGCGGCGCTGGCTCTGGCCGGATGATCCTTGCCCGGCAACACCATGTTGGGTTTGAGTATCATGTGTTCCAGCACGACATGGTGGAGATGCAGCGCATGAAAAATTCCCTTGTGCACCGCTTCGGTAACCTCGGCGCAACGATCCATACTGTGGCCACCGTCAATCAACACTTCCGGCTCGACGATGGGCACGATGCCCTGTTCCTGGCATACCGCCGCATAACGCGCCAGCATCTCGGCGTTGGCCGCGATACCCAGCGCCGTGGGATAGTGTTCGCCAATTTGGTAAACCTCACGCCACTTGGCGAAACGCGCGCCCCGGCTTTTATATTGAATCAATCGTTCCGCCAAACCGTCCAGGCCATAGGTAATGAGATCGAAGGGCGATAGCGCCAACGGCCCTTTTCCTTTATCCACCTTGACGCCGGGAATTATGCCGCGCTGCGCCAGCACTTCGGGTAGCGGCGTGCCATCGCCATCGGCCTGGGCAAGCGTGTCCTCGAATTCGATCACGCCGCTGATGTAGTTCTCAATACCGGGCGCGGTAAACAGCAGGGCGCGGTAAGCGCGGCAGTTCTCCGCTGTAGCTTCCACACCGATAGCGGCAAAGCGCTTGGCAATGGTGGGTTGGCTTTCGTCTGCGGCGAGTATGCCCTTGCCGCGCTGCACCATCTGCTCGATAGTGGCTTGAAGTTCATTTGCAACAGTCATGCCCATCTCCTGTTCAGTATGCGGTATTCGCACCCGCACATGCAGCATTATCCGGATTCCAGTGCGTTGATCCGTGTGCGCGGTGCTTCAATTTCATCCGGCAATTGCAGCACCAGCGCAACTCAACGTGAGATTTTCGATGCTACGACATGAACACTTTGTTGTATGTTCGCTGGCGCACGGAGCGCACGTTTTGCGAAGCGGCTAATGTACGGCAGTCGATATTTTCAGCATGAAGGCTCCATTGGGAATTTATGATGCGCGCGCTCAACTGTCTCAGTTAGGATTTCCCTCGTTACGCCACTCTTCCTTGGCTTCGCTTACCGTCTGCTGATGAAGCACTGGCGACGTGCGGTCTTTGTCCGGCGACGCGCCCACAGCATCGCTGACTATTGCCTGTGCCTCCTCCAGAATGCGGCGCAGATGATCCGCTCCACGGAAACTCTCGGCATAGATCTTGTAGATGTCTTCGGTGCCGGACGGACGAGCCGCAAACCACCCGCTTTCGGCTATTACCTTCAAACCGCCGATGGGCGCATCGTTGCCCGGCGCCCGGGTGAGAATGCCCTGGATTTTTTCGCCAGCCAGCTCTGCAGAATGTATCTGCTGTGGTGAGAGCTTCGCCAACAGTTGTTTTTGCTCCGGAGTCGCAGGTGCCTCGACACGATCGTAAACAGGTTCACCGAACTCGCGCGCAAGATCACGGTAGATCTCGCCGGGATCGCGGCCCATGCGAGCAGTGATCTCCGCCGACAGCAAAGCCGGCACGATGCCGTCCTTGTCTGTGGTCCAGACGCTGCCATCCATACGTGCAAATGATGCGCCTGCACTCTCTTCCCCGCCGAAGCCCAGCGAACCGTCGAGCAATCCCTCCACAAACCATTTGAATCCGACCGGCACTTCATAAAGCTTGCGGCCGAGCTTCGCCGTGACGCGAGCTATCATCTGGCTGCTGACCACCGTCTTGCCTACCGCCGCATCCTTGCGCCATTTCGGCCTATGCTGAAACAGGTAGGAAATGGCGACCGCAAGATAATGATTGGGCGGCAGCAGGCCCGCATTCTTGGTGACGATCCCGTGTCGGTCATGATCGGTGTCGCAGGCGAACGCGATGTCGTAGCTATCCTTGAGGCCGATCAGGCTCTGCATCGCGTAGGACGAGGACGGATCCATGCGTATCCGGCCGTCCCAGTCTACCGTCATGAAGCGGAAGGTCGGATCGACGACTTTGTTCACCACCGTGAGATTCAAGCCATAACGTTCGGCGATCGGTCCCCAATAGTGAACGCCGGCGCCGCCAAGCGGATCCACGCCCATGCGTATGTTCGCGCCGCGAATCGCATCCATGTCGAGCACGCTGCCGAGATCGCTGACATAAGCGTTGAGATAGTCGTGCCGGTGCGTAGTAGCCGCTCGCAGCGCTTTTTGGAAGGAAATTCTTTGCACACCCTTCAGGCCGCTTTTCAGAAACGCATTGGCCTGGGCTTCGATCCAACCGGTGACATCCTTATCCGCCGGCCCGCCGTTGGGCGGGTTGTACTTGAAGCCGCCGTTGTCGGGCGGATTGTGCGAAGGCGTGATGACGATGCCGTCGGCAAGGCCATCTTTTCGTCCGCGATTGTAAGTAAGTATCGCGTGGGAAATCACCGGCGTGGGCGTGTATTCGTCCTTGTCCGCGATCATGACGTCCACGCCGTTGGCCGCCAGCACTTCTAGCGCGCTGGCACACGCCGGTTCCGAAAGCGCGTGCGTGTCAATGCCGAGGAACAGCGGGCCGCCTATGCCCTGACGCTTGCGGTAGTCGCAAATAGCCTGGCTGATGGCAAGCACATGATATTCGTTGAAGCTGGTTTCGAACGCGGAACCACGATGGCCCGAGGTGCCGAACGCCACTCTTTGCGCGGGTATCGCAGCATCGGGCATATTGCTGTAGTAGGCCGTGATGAGTCTCGGTACATTGACCAGCATTGCTGCTGTGGCTGGCTTGCCTGCCAGGGGGCTTATTTTCATGTTTACTTTATTTGCTCTGTAAGTTCGGCCGGCATAAGCGCGCAAATCGTCAGCAAGATCACATCGCCATCCATGAAATTTTCCAAATTGGCATCTTTCAATCACCGGAAAAATTATCCCTTCCACACAAAATGTTTTAAGCCAAGAAAGGAACATTCGATAACAATTGCAATGTATGCCGGCTTTTCGAGATGGACAGTCCGGCATTTTGGATTTACCACTCTTGCGGCATTTGATATTTCTCCGGCAGCAAATTGATGATTTCCTTTTGCACCAGAATATTGTGCTCTTCATAGAGCGGGGCGCCGTTTAACAACAGCACTTCATCAAAATTCTCCAGAACTTTTTCTCCCCGCCACACCCAGTCGACGGGCAAGCAGATACCAAGATCGCTTTCGGTTGGATAGTCTGACAGCACAACACCTATGGCTTTGATATGCAGAGTGGATTGTGGTTTGCAGTGTTTGATGAAAACGATATCTTCATTCTTGATGGGCGAAACAATATTGTGCAAGTCCGTTTTGCCATCCGGTGAACGCGGGAGGCATACAATTTTCTTTTCGAGAAAACCCTGCGCATTCTGTTCTTCAATTCCAAAAAATGCAGTCATCGTTTCCTCCATTTTTTCGATTATCAATCATCACCATGGAATCATGTTCAAAGCAATTTCAGCCAGTCGAAAATCTGTCCATATGAGAACCATGAATTATCCGCCAAGAGTCTGGTCCTGATTTTTATACCAGGCGAGTGCGTGTTCAAAATGCTGCGACTCAAAATCCGGCCAATATTCATCCCTGACATAGAAGTCCGCATAAACCGATTGCACCGGTAGAAACCCGCTCAATCGGCGCCCTCCTCCCCAGCGCACGATCAAATCCAGGCGTGATACTTCATCTGAACGCAGGCCGCCGTTTTTAAGACCGGCCAGATCCCACTCCCAGCCGTAGTTGACAAGTAAATTCACCTTGATTCCAACACCCTGGCGCTGCCGGAATTCTTTTAACGGCTGGGGGAATTGCATCGATGTCTCATCGCCGACAACAAGCAAAGCCGCTCCACGGCGTGCAATTTCGAAAGCGAATGCAACGGTGGCTTCGCTGAATGCCTGTTTCTGAATGGAAGGCCGCTTGGTGTTATCCTGGGTGAAACAGTAAATGGAAGTTTCTTCAATCCCGCATTCTTTGCATTTTTCGTACAGCAGCAATCCCGGGTCAATTCCAAAAGCATACCCGTCCTCTTTGGGCAGGTTATGATCCACCGCCCAGCGACGATTTCCGTCGGGAATAAAACCGACGTGGCGCGGAATATTATTTTTTGCCAAGGTCATAACCGGGAATTCAAGCGAAATTCTTCGCCGCAAAATCCCAGTTCGCCAGATGATTGATGAAGTTGTCGACGAACTTGGCGCGCAGGTTGCGGTAGTCGATGTAATAAGCGTGTTCCCACACGTCCACACACAACAGCGCCTTGTCACCCGTGGTGAGCGGCGTGCCGGCAGCACCCATGTTGACGATATCCACCGAACCATCGGCCTTCTTCACCAGCCAGGTCCAGCCGGAACCGAAGTTGCCCACGGCGGAGGCCACGAACACCTTCTTGAACTCGTCGTGGCTGCCCCACTTCTTGTTGATGGCAGCGGCCAGCGCCCCGGTCGGGGCTGCGCCGCCTTTCGGCTTCATGCAGCTCCAGAAAAAAGTGTGGTTCCACACCTGCGCGGCGTTGTTGTAAATGCCGCCGGAAGATTTCCTGATGATGTCTTCCAGCGCAGCGCTCTCGAATTCGGTGCCCTTGATCAGCTTGTTAAGATTGGTCACGTAGGCCTGATGATGCTTGCCGTAGTGATACTCAAATGTTTCCTTTGAAATGTGGGGTTGCAGCGCGTCCATCGCATAAGGCAGTGCGGGTAAGGTGTGTTCCATTTTTTTCTCCATGGTAAAAATTTAAGGGGGGCGTGAATTGCAGCAAAACTTGTGGCTGCAAATTTAATCATCGTTAACATTGTCCCTTGCACACAAAATGTTGTATGTACGCTGGCGTACGTAATGCGGAAAACGTGATCACCGGCCAACGCACCTGCCATGCTGATGACGGACAAGAGGTACCGTGCGAAAGTTCCGGGCAGTATGCATCGTTTGCTGTCGGTACACCCTGGCCGGAACCGCGCTTCGATTTGCGCAACGATGAGGTCACCGATGATCTGACGGGTCTGATCTGGTATTGCGGACTGTCGTTCCAGTCTGGACTGAGTTGACTATGGACGTCCGCTTTGTGGCATGCTGTTAGCATTGCGCTACAGCCGCTGCGTGCCATTTGCTGCCGGTCGAGGTGTAGAATATCCAGCAAGAAAGCTGACGCTCGCGACCAGATTAACTTGCCTCTACTTTTATGGTGTCATCTCTGAGTTCCACATTATAAGTATTGAACATGGCTAAGAATAATCGTCGCGCACGTCCTGTATCCGATTTGCGGCGAGAGCTGCAGGATCAAGTGACGCTGTTGGCCCACGCGTGCAAATCGTTTGATAGTGGTATTAAGCCAATCGGTAAACATATCGCGCTGAGCCTGCGTGTTCTACTCCATCACCACGGTAAATCTCAATCGCTCCTACAGCAGCTGGGTCTTAGGTCAAACCGTTTCATGGATACTGCGGGTGATCTAAACCCAAAGAACTTACTGACTGATTGTCCGCTGTGTCTTACCCGGCTTTCGTCTGGCGGTGCAGAGTATTTGGCGCTTTGTGAAGCTGGCGGCGGCCCTCTACCTCCGCGTTGGATACAGTTTCCAGATTGGTGGATTAAGCCCGTAATTAAGGACAACAAAGGTCGCTACTTCAATCGACTAGAATTGGTTACAAATGTAGCAGACACAGATGGTGGGGCTCATGTCGATCCAGAACTAGACGAAGCATATATGGAGCTATCACGAGAAAATTCGCTGGGCTGGATATTTACATCGGGTGGAATCTCGATACCCATGGGTGGGCCAGAACTTCCTTGCGTACGCCAGATTGCACACGAGGTGCTAGAAACTCTGAAGGTCCAGGCAAAGAATCATGTGAACGTGGGATATCCCATCTAATACGCAATGAAGCAAACGGTCCGTTAAGTGCCAGAACCGGAACTTGCACTTGATTTTATAATTTGGTTCACGTCACGATCTGATTATGAAAATACTTTGTTTGCATTTTCGTTAGAGTGGAGGGCAAATGAAAGATTTATACGCATTAATACAGGAAGACGCAATCGCAATGGAATCGAGCTTCCGCAAATCCAGCTTAGAGGGGAAGGGTAGTCCCCAAGAAGTTGCAGACTTTCGAGAGCATTCTGTTCAAGAATTTGTAAAGCGTTTTTTTCCGTTCCCACACCGGATCACAAAGGGCAAGATAAGAGATTCTTTCGGCGCAATATCGGATTCAATTGATTGTATCGTTTGCAATCCCAACCATCCTTACACAATAGACGCACAGAAGAAATTCACTCTTTTGTTTGCAGAGGGGATAGATGCTGCTATTGAGGTAAAGCCAGACATTTCGTCGAAAGAAGAGCTCATTCGTGGGCTTGAGCAAGGGCTAACAGTGAAGAACCTTCGACGTGCCAATCCGCCGACTTTGTTGAGAATTCCTTGGATGGTAGAACAATCTAGTCGCGTTCCTTTTGTAATCTTTGCGATGAAGTGCAAGTCTGACCCTATGGATACTGGAAAAGAAATTGTTGAGTTTTATAAGAGTAAAGGTACACCACCAGCTCAGCAAGCAGATTTCGTCTTTGTTAATAACGTTGGAATTTTTGCAAACTACCTTGATGCTGCAGAGTACCGCTTCAAGACGATTGATCAGCCAGTTGACAAGAAAGGTTGGTTTTTCGAGGATTGGCGGGAAAAAGCACTAGCAGGATTTCTCTGGCATCTGCTACTTGTTTCGCACGCGTCCATTAAGATGAGTGAGGATATTTTACCTAGGTATCTCGTGCCAAAGGTTGACGCAGGAACTGGTATTTATGGGGTTTATCGCATTCCCACATGAGTTCTACATTCAGACAAGAGAGAGACTTCGCGTCTTTTATAACTCTATGGAATAGCGTTTGTCTGTTTTGTGTCGATTGTGTGAGTTCGCCAATGTCCGCAATCGGGCAGTAATTTTTTTCGCACATGGGAATTTTCATTGCTCTGAAGCTGACGTTCGCCAATCATCACTATCAACACAAAGCGGTAATTCAACGATTAAGCTGTGCGGCGTGAGCGAAGCACAGCGTAGTGAACGTCCGAACGAGCGCATTGTTATGCGTTTTGAAATGCATTTAGTAAAAAGGGCTCTGGGCTGGGCTGCCCCCTTCAATCACTGGCCCAATTTATTTCTTTAAATTATCTCCAAAAATATCATCAGATATTAAAGTATAAAAATATGGCACATAGGTTAAAACTGTACCTTGATACACACCTAGATTTCTCCATGTATTAGTAAGTTCTGCTGAAAGTGATTCGTTGTATGGGTCTAGTTTCAACGCTTCTAATATCGATATTAAAGGTTTTAAACTATCTTCCTTTGCGTATGTATTTAACATCAGAATTGCGTCATCAATGTATCCGACATTCATATTATCTGTAATATTACTCATATTTCTTTTTATCCGTTTTTATCAAACATTAAGGGGGAGCAGCCCCCCTTTTATTTTTGCTTTCCATCTATTACACATAACTGTTATTAGATGGACGTACCGGCCCGTATTATTAAAAATAGTGAGGCGCGCAAATTTTCGACAGCCATTCGATTCATCAGTGACCTTGCAAAATAGTCTGTCCGCATACGCATAATAATAGGTGCAACTGACGACTGTCGGTTGTTGTTAAGGGTTGTCCGATAGCGGCCCTCAACCGCAGACCGGTCACGATACAGCATAACGCTGCGGGCCGCTGTTGGGCAAGCCTTAACAATTTCAGAACAATAAAAGGTTCCGGAGTCGATTTTCTTTTCAACCATCCCACCCTTCTTCGAAAACAATTCGACTCCGGTACCTATTGTCTTCCGGTACTTATTGCCTTATGAGTCGATCTCCCGAAATTAACGTACAATCGAGCCATTAGATAACCCAATTCAGCCATTACAGCGGGACAAAGTCCATTTGTATTCGTTCAACCCAGAGCAAAAGGATTGATCATGAATATTCGATTTGTAGCAGCGATTCTGTGTGTGGGGGTGCTAGTTACAGGTTGCAGCACCGCGCCCCCGAAGCCAGATATCGCCGTTTACGGTCAAATGGATGACTTCCTAACGCAATTGGCTGCTAGGGCCGGAAAAAATATCGGAACTGCAGATACCTTTAAGATTGTTGTTACACAAACGCAGTATCCAATAGGGACCTTGTTGCATGCTGGAACCACCATTCCAATTGACTTTACCGCATGCCTCCCGTCTATCGCGCCTCCAAAGGCGCCAGCCCCGAATCTCTTCCCCTCCTATGAACTTTCCAAGTCACTTGCCGTCGGCTTCGGCCTCGACGAGGCCATCAAGACGCTTGCCAACTTCGGTGTTTCGATAAAAGACACGGATAAGATCGACCTATCTGTCAAGAAAACACAAGTACAGGCGTTAGCGGACAATGATCTCTGGAAGCTTCTTGCACAGCCAGAGTGTAGAAAAGCAATCCTCCCCGCCGCCAATGCGTGGCTTATCCGAGGTTACATTCTTGGGCAGCGCAGTTTCGTACTTAGTAACGAGAATGTCAGGAACATTAATGGCAAACTCGAAAAGGTCGGGGCATTCAATATTGATGTCAGCTCTGGCAAATCTTCACTTAGCCTCAACGATGAAGACGAAGTGGGCTTTCTGCAGATTGTGTCGCAAATAGATTTCATTCCACCCAAGGGGGGAAAAGGAATTAAAGCCCTAAAACTAAGTGACCTGGCCCTAGTAGTTACACCGCTACGAGTCATTGGTACCTCTGGTCACGTGTATATACAACGTGATCGGTTAGACACTACTGATAGAGCTGAGTCTGTTGCCAAGCAACTTCAGGAGAACTCTCTTGCAGTTACAACTTCTATTGAGAAAATTGACGGCTCATATATGCCGCGCCTGGCTCAGATCCGCTACTTCAATGACATTGATAAACCACTTGCTCTTAGGGCGTTACAAGAACTTCAGAAGTATTTCCCCGATGCTTCTCTTGTGAAGGTTGAACTTCCCGCACCTGTTGGACAGTTGGAAGTTTGGTTTCCCAAAGTACATATCTGAGAAATGAACAAGCACTCCATTAGCAATAACCGAAGTCGATTTTCTTTTCAACCAACCCTTCTTCGAAAACAATTCGACTCCGGTACCTATTGCCTGAGTGAATAGAACGACAAAGGAAAATATGCAAAAACTTGCAATGTTGGTGATGTTGTCTGCATTCGTAGCACCCCCCGCTTGGGCTAGTAACGTTGGCATATTCGGTGGGCTAGTGGTGCTAGACCAGTTATACATGCTTGGGTTACCTGGAAAATATTATGTGGCAGGTGATTTGGGCACTGTATCCTATAGCCATGCGATCGGTAGTGATGGCACAAGCTCTTTCCCTAATCCCCGTATTTTCCGTATTGCTGGCGGATATCATGCTGATCGGATGACCAACGACAGCGTTTCTATTGCAGGGGAATGGAGTTACTCAATGTTTAGTGATTCCATCATCGATTATGGTACTCAAGGCCAGGACACATTGAGAGTGGGTTCTTGGCAAGCTGCTTTTGTCTTAGCCTACCCGTTAAATCCTAGATTCGATTTGACTGGCAAGATAGGCTTCATAAATAACAAAGTAAAATCGTCCACTACAGTTGCAAGTATGACGGGCGTCAACGGATCAAATAATAACCTTCTGTTCGGCGTTGGTGCGCAATACCATCTCAACATGCATTATATAGTTCGTGCACAATTGGAAAGTTTCGGTAAGCTCGAGCGCGAGGGGAGTCAAGCCGAAGCCGCAGCTTATCCATTTTCTGTAGGCTTGGTATACGAATTTTGACAAATTGTGGGGGGGGGTAAAGATGAAACATTTACAAGCGATTATAATGTTGTGCATTACCCTGGTTATTGCTTCCTGTGCTTCAACGCAGCCAAAGTTCGTGGAAGTAAAAGTCCCCCCTGAACGAATTTATCAGAATGGCTATTCGTTTGTTCCCCTGAATGAAAAAGGTTGGAAGATTGTTGGAAGAAATCAATATCAATTAGCCCTCGCAAAAGGTGGTGACAATCCTGATGAAACATTTGCTATTCAGGCTATAGCTTTTAGGTTATCCGAATTCAAATCGAATGAAGAATTTGTTCGCATTATTAAAGAAGGCCAATCTAAGGACACAGACCCTAAGCGTTTCAAAATTGTAAAGCATGAGGTTACTTCTTACCCTATGAATGGTACTGATTGCGCAAAGTCCCATTTGATAACTGAGGATCACGCTGCTGTTAAAAGATCGGGAAAGCCCGGTGACATGATTCTTGAGGTCCTGACCCTGACATGCGCACTTCCAAGTGACAAAAGGATTGGGATCAGTATTGTATATTCACAGAGACATTATCCAGAACAAGGAGATGCTGCCTTCGTTGACAAAGCAACAAATGTTTTGAATAGCGTCGAGTTTAGTGAACCAGAACACCCCTATATTGCTTCACCTCAACAGTCCCATAGCGAATCGGCGGCAAAGTTTGTTGCGCTCTGTTCGGAAATATTAAGCACTTCATCAGAGAAATTGCCTTCGCAACCGCAGCCGCCACAGTCAGACGTGAAACAGGAAACCGATCCCGACCCCGTACACAAACTTGCGTCAATTGGAATATCGATTGGTAGGATTGGCTACACGAAAGAAAGTGGATCATATGCACTATTTGAAAAAGGCCCTACTGGTGACTATTCCCTTATTGCGGTGAAACCGGATTTTATCGAGCCGAACATAAAGAATCAGGAGGAGTTATTTGTGTCACTTCGCCTAGATAATATTGCTCCAGCCTTTGCATCGTTTGATTTTAGAGAACCCCGACAAGCATTTCTGTGTGGAACTGGCGCGCAAGGCCTAACTGGAATTAGCTCCTCAGGCAGAGCTATGTATAACCCTTGTGATAGCGAACTGACGTCGGCCAATTTAGGGTCTTCTGTTCTGATGAATATACTACTTACCGGTGCCACTTTGGGTGCGAATGTTGTTACCGGTTCTACTGCTACGTTTGTAGACACGGACAAGGAAAAGGTTGCGAAATTAATAGTAAATTCCAAATTATTTCAATGCTTAACGGAGGCAAATCAGAACGGACTGAAAGCTGAAGTTAAAGCCATGCTTGCCAAAGAATTCTCTGATGCAAATAAACCAAACTCGAGAGAACAGGTGGACGGGGATTGCAGCGACGGTGAACAAAATGTTTCTCCAGAAGCCTATTTTCATCGTGGAAATGAACTGATGGGCCAAAACAAGTACAAGGCTGCGATGGCATGTTTTATGCGGGCTCAGGAAGTAGAAAAGGATACCCAGGTTTATCGGGATTCCTGTTCCCAGATCGCAACTATGTATGAACTCGGGTGGGGCGTTGATAAAAATATGGAAAAATCCAAAGAATGGTTGAATAAGGCTGGTTTGTGAACTCTATTCCATAATCCGATATTCATGATTAGCAAGCAAACACAAGTTTCGTATTCTGCGCTAAACGTCAGCACTTGATGAAATCAATTTTCCGCTTCGTGTCGAAAGTGCCCCCTCGAAATTTTCGGAAGCAGACACACAAACAGGCAGTACCGGCAGCCTTTTCAGCAAACCGCCACTAAGCGATAAGAGCGATAAGGGGTCAGCATCACAATAGTTTTACCGAGCTACAACACAACGGAAATCGACCGTCTGGTTTGTGTCGGACCTCAGGGACGGTGCCCATTTCTTTTCACAAAATCAATTGGGCACTGTCCCTGAGGTTTCGGGCCATAGATCAAGCCTTGCCCTTTCTTTTGACACCCCGCGCGGCCGCGATCAACCAGAATTCTCGCGTCGTCACTTGGCACCGGCTTCTCGCAAACTCTTTTGACGGCAATTCTCATGTGTGCGCCTAATAGTTCTTGTCGTCATAGCCTGGAAACGAACGCTGATTTTCAGCTTCAGTCTCGCCCGCTTGCGGCAATACATAACCCTGGTTTTGCCCCGCTATCCGGGTAAGGCCATTTGTCTCAAAGATAAAGTCCGGACGTTACCGGCCTCGTCGCGCGAGGATATGAATTTTAATGCGGCCATATTCTTGTTTTGTTCCATTCGGTCATTTTAGTTAAATAATTAACGATGAATCAAACATGAGCGGCTTGTGCGATTTTTCTTAACTCGCGAATTCTAACAACGGCTTCTCCGCGCAATGGAAAATGCATAACGAAGATCTTCGCACCATTGATGCTGTTCTGCCAGCCAAAAGTGAAATCTTTTGATCCGGTATATTTCTCATACGTAATTTTTCCGATAAAACAGGCTACTTTCGGCATCTCAGTCCTGATTATGCGTGAAATTTTTTTGCGTCCCGGTAACTCCTCGCCCTTCTTAAGCTCGGAAACATCGCGCGTGGGCCGATCGATAATGTTCACGAAACCCAATCGATAAACCGCATTAAACTTTTTGGTGTACATCCGTCTTAACGATTCATCATCTCGAAGCTCGTCCCTTTTTTCCCGGATGATCCCCGCGTCCGAGAGCAGGTACCAAAACGACTTGTTATTGGAAAATGGCACACCTCGATCAAACGATCCGAAATGAGGATTAATGCCCACAAAAAGTATCTTCGGCTGCTTGTATGAATAACGGATCATGTTTCGGGTGCGGGATATACCAGCTGTCCTTTCCTTACTTTTAAAAATGGCGTTAGCCGATGCTTTGGAGCAGAAGTACCGCTCATGATATCTCGTACGACCCAACCTTTTTTAGCAAGGGCATCGCCAATAAGAGAGCGGTGGCAACGCCATGGTACGGCCTCTGCGCACATAATGACGGTTTCCTTCACGCTTGCGATCTTTGTCAGTGCTTCCAAACCATTCGCGAATTCCACAGTCGCCATAAAATCGGCATATCCTCTGAACGAAGTATTGTGCCAACCGAGGTTTATCGAATCTTTCGCTGCGTGGCGCAACCCGCCAAGCTTTTTCAGGTGCTTGTAGCGGATATGAACTTGTCGCAAGGACTGTTTGAGATCCTCCTCATTAAATTGCGGGTTATGGCGCGATTTAGGTATGGTTCTCACATCCACCACTACTTTAACGTCGTATGTCTGCAACAGTTTTATAAATTCATCTATTTGCCTCGTAGAATGTCCGATGGTAAAGATAGTGGGCTTTTTCATAATATATTTGCTTCACCTTAGCGTTTTATTCACTACAGGCCAACATAATCAAAGCAGCAGACTGCTTGCGTCAGCCAGCCAGCAAAGCCTTTGCGCGCGCGCAGACGTTGTCGACGGTGAAGCCGTATTCGCGCAGCACGACTGCGGCTGGCGCTGATGCTCCGAAGCGTTGCACGCCCAGCATGTCGCCGCGCGCACCGACGTAACGATCCCAGCCTTGCGGCACACCCAGTTCGACCGCGAGCCGCGCACCGACCGAGGGCGGCAGCACCGCATCGCGCTCGGCTTGCGGCAGGGCCTCGAACAGCTCCCAGCTCGGCATCGACACGCAGCGCACGGCGATGCCTTGCTGTTGCAAGCGTTCCGCCGCCGCCACGATCAGGCCGACTTCGGAACCGCTGGCGAGCAGGATCAGCTCGGGTTTGCCGTCAGGCGCATCGCTCAACACATAGGCGCCTCGGCGCAATCCATCCGCCGCGGCATAACGGTTGCGATCCAGCGTGGGCATGTCCTGCCTGCTCAATATCAGCATCACCGGCCGGTCGCGTGTTTCCAGAGCAACGCGCCAGGCGACTGCGGTTTCATTGGCGTCGCCGGGGCGGATCACGATCAGGTTCGGAATCGCACGCAGACTCGCCAGCTGTTCCACCGGCTGATGCGTCGGCCCGTCCTCGCCGACGGCGATGCTGTCGTGCGTGAACACGTGCACGATGTGCAATCCCATCAGCGCCGCCAGCCGGATAGCCGGGCGCATGTAGTCGGAGAAGATCAGAAAGGTCGAACCATACGGAATAAAACCGCCGTGCGCGGCGAGGCCGTTGACGATGGCGCCCATCGCATGTTCGCGTATGCCGAAGTGCAGGTTACGACCGGCATAGCTCCAGCCGCCGCCATCGGAGCCCTGTTCGTCCGCATTTTTCACCGGCGGCGGATTGAAATCGCCCAGGCCTTTCAAGGCCGTTTTCGTCGACGGGTCGAGGTCGGCCGAGCCGCCGGCCAGAGACTGCAATTTTGGCGCTATGGCGTTCATCACCTTGCCGGATGCGTCTCGCGTGGCGAGTCCTTTTGCATCGGCCTGGAATACCGGGATGTCTGCATCCCAGCCCGGCGGCAGTTCGTCGCGCAGACGGCCCCGGAGCTCTTCGGACAGTTCCGGAAATGCCTTGGCGTAGGCGTTCAACAATACGTTCCATTTCAATTCATCTTGCGCACCGCGTTCCACCGCCTCGCGGAAATGCGTCAGTGCCTCGTCCGGTATCAGGAAATCCGGCTCGGTCGGCCAGCCCAGTTTTTGTTTTGTCTTGCGCACATCATCCACGCCGAGCGGCGAGCCGTGCGCCTTGAAACTGTCCTGCTCGGGCGAGCCGAAACCGATATGGGTATGCACCAGGATCAGCGACGGACGAACGGTTTCCGCGCGCGCGGCAGCCAGCGCGGCGTCGATCGCGGCGAGATCGTTGCCGTCCGCCACCGACACGGTGTGCCAGCCATAGGCCGCGAAACGCTGAGCGCGATTCTCGGAAAAAGTGATGTCGGTACCGGCGGACAAGGTGACGTGGTTGTCGTCGTAGAAGCAGGTGAGCTTGCCGAGCTTGAGATGTCCTGCCAGCGAGGCCGCTTCGGAGGCCACGCCCTCCATCAGGTCGCCATCGCTGACGAGGGCATAGGTATGGTGATCGATGAGCGCGTGACCGGGCCGGTTGTAGCGGGCCGCGAGTTGCGCCTCCGCGATCGCCATGCCGACCGCGTTGGCCAAGCCCTGCCCCAGCGGCCCGGTGGTAATTTCCACGCCCGGCGTGTATCCGTGCTCGGGATGCCCCGGTGTCTTGCTGCCCCATTGGCGGAACTGCTTGAGGTCGTCCAGCGCAAGGTCGTAGCCGCTCAGGTGCAGCAGACTGTAAAGCAGCGCCGAGCCGTGTCCGGCCGAGAGCACGAAGCGGTCGCGATTGAACCAGTGCGGGTTGCGCGGGTTGACCTTGAGCCAGCGCGTCCACAGCACGTAGGCCATAGACGCGGCGCCGAGCGGCAGGCCCGGATGCCCGCTGTTGGCTTTTTGCACCATATCCACTGACAGGAAGCGAATGGTGTTGATGCATTGCTGATCGAGTTCGACGGACATGACTGACTCCTGATTGAACTTAGAAAAAGCAGTTAGCCACAGAGACCACAGAGGAAGCGGTTTAGGCAGGGATGGGCGACTTGTCGCCCAACTCGCAAAAACAAACGGCTGTAACACGAGAACCATTAACCTTTCGGGTGAGCAAAAGAAAGGTGGGGGAAAGGCAGTATTTCTCTGTGTCCTCTGTGGCTTGAACTACGTTTTTGGTTGAATGCATGGTGCGTGAATTGCGGGGGCGGATTATCCGGTCAAGCGACCGGATTCATCTGTGCTTTGCCGGTTTGATTGATCCAGTCCCACGCGGCATCCTCATACGCGAAGTCGAAGTGCTGCACCTGTGCATGGACGAAATGGTTTGCGATATCCGGCATGATATTCGCCAAAGCGCCGTCCGCAACGACCGCGACTTTTTCGATCTTCTGAAGGTGATCCTTGAGGAACTTCAAGTGAGCAAGCATCGCGGCAAAGTCTTGCCAGCCGGGAAACGATTTCGCGTGTATCAATACTCCATGCAGCTTCCCGTGTCCCTCCAGATAAGTATCGACCTGGCCCGTTATCGAAATGAAATCTGCCGCTTCAAGCGGCCCTTCCGGATGCAGCACGAGTATGCCCTCGTCGTGTTGCAATTCGTAATTGAGCATTGGGTATCCTCCCTGGGTAATGGCGTAAATGTTTCCCGGACAGTGAACATGCACAGGATCATCTTTAGCCGTGTGCATATAAACAAGCATGCCCGCTCCGGATGGGCGGGTCTGTTCGTTACCGCACCCATGACGTACCGGGTTGCCCGGTCTATTCCCGCTGCATGGCACCGATGGAAATGAGCGCAGGGTATTGACCGGAACTGACGCTCATGCAAAAACCCGAATATGTGACGCTTCCTTGCCGCCTGGAATTTGCGTCACTTCAAAGGCAACCTTCTGGCCTTTTTTGAGTAACTTGAAACCGCTCATATTGATTTCGGAGTGGTGCGCGAACAAATCTTCACGGCCATTATCGGAAGTGACAAAACCAAACCCCATGTCATCGTTAAACCATTTAACTGTGCCAGTTGTCATGTGATCAGCTCCTTGCTAAAAAATCAGTGGGCTCCCTGCGTGTAATTTGTGGCACCGGGACTTCAATTGGTGTGCTCTTTGATTTTGATGTCTTTGCGGTTCTTGTGCGTTGCGTCGATCTCCGCTTCACCGGCCAGCCAGTCAGACAGTGAATTGTCGTCCGCAAAGCCGCGATGCTCGGCATGGTAATAAGCCGCAACAGAGATCATTTCTTCGCGGTCAAGCCCATCACCAATATCATCCTTCAGTGTGGCAGGTTGGATTTCCTTGTTCGGTTTGCCTGGAGTTGCTGATGTGTGTTTCATGATTTTTCTCCTTGGGAAATAGCCAACAATTTTATGAAATAAAAATTAAAAGAATATTTCGGAACAGATCACAGACCCATTAATAAGTGCCGCTACGTATTCCCTGTGCGGTACACGTTGTTCTTCGCCGGTTATGGTAATGTCATGTTGGCAAGATTCCTTGCTGTTTTAGAATTCAAGCCTTGCCTGCGGTAATAGCGGTAGTTCCCAATGAAGCGTATGAACCTGGCAAATGTGCGTAACATGATTGTTCCTTTCCATTCTCATTTTTGAATAAGGCTTTTAAAACTCCAGATACAAGATGTCGATAAAAGGGAATTATGGCCTGGCGGTTTCAGCAGGACTCACAATCAGCCTCAGCATGAGCCTGCCATCATATTCAAGACGGACAAAGCTCAATGTACTAGTAAAGGTATCGCCTTGCCGATTTTGCGCCCGGAATAGGTTACCGCAACGACAGAGAAAATTAAGTCGCGGGTTAAATAACCCATCCTGAACCAACGCAACTCCGGCAAGTTGGAGAAACAAGCATGAAACAGGCTGCCAAACCAATTCGCGGCGCAGATAGCCAAACAGCCTCTCGCAGGACTTGTTGCAATCTTGAATCATGCCGCGTTCGTTCAATGACAGTGCCGGAAACTCATGCGATTTAGCGAGCGGTTCATCAACCCAATCGTGCAGTTCACCTTTGAAAGAAAAGTTGCTTCCGATTATTGCAATCCTTTCCTTCTGCAAGCTCATTTCTCGCTCCTCGATCATATTTGAAGGGATGTTCATTACTGTAATACTGGACGTTCAATTACCGGTCCGGATTACTTTAGCGAACTATGCTGGTTCGCATATTTCTTGCTGATTTCCGCTCCTTGTTCCATGGCTTGAACCGTATGCCCCTGGGCTATCTGGGTATGGTGTGCGGCAGTTTTCAGGTCTTTGGACTCGCAACACTTGCCGGCTTCCTTGTGATGCCTGGATGCCTGCTTGTG
>Ga0307375_10000434_pt1 | contig 52918 bp, 45 predicted proteins | sample TR1MG_FD_202531 | JGI IMG/M metagenome (GOLD analysis project Ga0307375, IMG submission 202531) | Soil microbial communities from Risofladan, Vaasa, Finland - TR-1 | ecosystem: Environmental > Terrestrial > Soil > Coastal area > Acid sulfate soil | place: Finland: Risofladan, Vaasa | collected...
AACATCGTGCGGAATAAGCTGCTGGCAAGGATTTTTGCAGTAGTCAACCGGAGGACGCCATACGTAGACACCTTCAAGTTTGCTGCATAATTTTTTAAATTTACTTGCTTTTATCTTAGAATACGCGAATGTCCTTATCGGTGTGCCCACCAAACCACCACTTTAGCAAATATAGCAAAACTCACCCAACCGTTGTTCTCCATCCTCTTTAACAACAAAGGCCTACCCGTGGGTAAGCCTTTGCATTTTGGGGTTAAGCTTGTTTACTTTACGATACCGGCAAATCCCATGAATGCCATGGCTAAAATACCGGCGGTTACCAATGCTATGGGAGTTCCCTTCATCTCGCGTGGCACCTCCGCCAGCTCAAGGTTCTCGCGTAGTCCGGCAAATATCACCAAGGCCAATCCAAAGCCCAACGCTGTGGCGGTGCTGAATACCACGCTCTCTACGAGGTTATAGTTCTTCTGTATAGCCAGCAATGCAATACCCAGCACGGCGCAGTTGGTGGTAATAAGCGGAAGGAAGATTCCCAACGCTTGGTAGAGCGCAGGAGCCACCTTTTTTAGAATAATCTCCACCATTTGCACCAGCGCAGCAATCACCAGAATAAAGGTGATGGTTTGCATATACCCAATGTGAAGTGGCAGGAGAATGTAGTTAAACACAAAGTAGGTTACCAAGTTAGCCAAGGCCATAACAAAGGTTACAGCACCGGCCATGCCAAGCGAGGTTTCCACCTTGCTGGAAACGCCAAGGAACGGACATATCCCAAGAAACTGGGAAAGTACAACGTTGTTGACAAAGATGGCGGTAATGACAATAATGATATATTCCATGGCTAGTTGCTAAAATATTTGCGTTTCATTTTATTAAAGAGCACCATGAGGTAGGCCAAGGCCAGAAAGGCTCCGGGGGCCAGCACAAAGATGAGCATGCCATCGCCGGTTCCAAACTTGAATCCAAAAACTGCTTTACTGCCAAGCATCTCCCTAACGGCGCCCAGCACGGTAAGCGAAAGGGTAAATCCAAGCCCAATACCTACCCCATCCATAAACGAAGCAAAAACCCCATTTTTAGATGCAAATGCTTCGGCACGGCCCAGAACAATACAGTTAACCACAATAAGTGGAATAAATATACCAAGCTGCGCATGCAACGCAGGCAGGTAAGCTGCCATGGAAAGGTCGACCATGGTTACAAAGGAGGCAATAATTACGATGAAGGCGGGAATACGAACCTTTCCCGGAATGAGGTCCTTTACCATGGAAATTACCATGTTCGACATGGCCAGTACAAAGAGCGTGGCAAACCCCATGCCCATACCGTTGACGGCAGAGGTGGTGGTAGCCAGCGTGGGGCACATCCCCAGCAGTAGCACAAAGGTGGGATTCTCCTTAACTACCCCCCGAACTATTTCTTTAAAAACATTCATTTCTTACCTCCTTTCATAAAGGCGTTGTAGGCCCTATCAACGGCGTCGCAAAATGCCCGCGAACTAATGGTCGATGCCGTAATGGCATCCACATCGCCGCCATCCTTTCTCACCATCAGCTTAAAATCCTTTGGGTTCTTTCCCATAAACTGTACAGTGAAGTTCGATTTTTTCTTCTCCATTTTATCGCCTAAGCCGGGAGTTTCGTGCTGCGAAATAATGGCCACATCGTTAATGGTTCCATCGGGAAGAAACCCAACAATGAGGCTTATATGTCCAGCAAAACCCTTGTCGGTATAGGTTTCTACGGCAACACCAACTAACTTTCCGTCCTTTTTGGCCGGATACATCTTGAGGCTATCCTTTTCGTAAGCAACAAGGTATCCCTCGGCGCTGGGGTTATTGTCAAAGGGCGGCACTACCGACTTAATGGCATTGTTAATCTTAGCCACCTGAGCGGCCTCAATGGGCTCCTTGGTAAGCTCGTACACAACTCCAAGAGCGGCTGAGGCAACAAATGTTATTACAAACAGTGTTACCACCATATTTTTGAACGTAGATTCTTTACCTGCCATTTTTCAACACCTCCCCAAAGCGTTTAGGTTTCATATACATGTTTATTAGAGGAACAAAGCCGTTCATAATAAGAATGGCAAAGGAAACTCCTTCCGGATATGCTCCAAACACTCGAATAAGTACGGTAATAACCCCAATGCCAACTCCGTAGAGTATCATTCCCTTGTGGCTCATGGGTGATGTTACGTAATCGGTGGCCATGTATATTGCACCAAGAATAACGCCACCTGTAAGTAGATGAAATACTGGACCTGCAAATCGCTCAGGATTTCCCAAGTTGAGCAGAGTAGTAAACACTGCAACGCTGCCCAAAATAGCAACGGGAATATGCCAGGTAATTACCTTACGAAACAACAGATATAAACCACCAATAATCAGTGCCAATGCAGCAACCTCACCAAGGCTTCCGCCCATATTCCCCATGAGCATATCGCCATAGGAAGGAATCACTCCCGAATGAAAAACTTCGGAAACGGGTTTGCCAGCCTTAAGCGCCTCCTTCATGGCAGCCAGTGGAGTTGCACCTGTAACGGCATCAGCATAGTGCATATGAGCACCCAGAAAGTTGGTAATGCCCGTAAACTGCACGGGCTTGGGCCAGCTGGTCATTTGAACCGGAAAGGAGATGAGCAAAAATACGCGTCCCACCAGTGCGGGGTTAAATGGGTTGTTTCCCAGTCCACCAAAGCTCATCTTTCCAATGCCTATGGCAACCAGACTACCGATAACAATGAGAAAGATAGGTATATTGGTAGGAAGATTAAACGCCAATAGAAGTCCGGTAACCAATGCGGAACCGTCATTAATGGTGGGTTTAACCTTAAGGATGTATTTCTGAATTACATACTCAAATATTAGGCAGGAAGCTACCGAAACCAACGTGACAATGAGTGCTCCCAAGCCGAAATAAAAAATGGATATAAGCAGCGCGGGAAGCAGGGCAATTATGACGTCGAACATTAGCTTTCTGACGGACTCCTTCCCAAATGCATGGGGAGAAGGAGAAACGGTGAATATTTTTTCCATCAGCTATATTAGTTTTTGGGTTGTTTATTTCTTACGGTTTCTAATCATTTTGGCAACGGCACCCTTCCCCAACCGAATATAGTCGAGTAGTGGCAAGTTGGCCGGACAGGTGAAGCTGCAAGAACCGCACTCCATGCAATCGAGAACGCGTTCAACTTCCATGCGCTCGTAAAGGCTTCTCTTGCTTAACTTAATAAGCAGGTAAGGCTCTAAACCCATGGGGCAGGCGCTCACGCATTTAGAGCAACGAATACAAACGGCCTCCTGTGGTCGACGCGACAACTTTTCAGGAACGAGCAGTATGCCCGATGTTCCCTTTGTTACCGGCGCATTCAGGTTATTTAGGGCTTTCCCCATCATGGGGCCGCCGCTAATTATTTTGCCCGTATCTTCGGGCATACCGCCAATGGCATCAATAAGGTTAGAAACCGGAGTGCCCACCCTAACCATGAAGTTGCGTGGATTATTAACCGATTTACCGGTAACGGTAACCACTCTTTCAAAAAGAGGTTTATGCTTAACCACCGCTTCGTACACGGCGAACGCAGTACCCACGTTGTGCACTACGGCACCAACATCGATGGGTAGTCCACCCGATGGAACTTCACGGCCAATCACAGCCTTAATCAGCTGCTTTTCACCGCCCTGAGGATATTTCACCTTGAGTGGGACAATCTCAATCCCTTCATAGTTTTTCACCAGCGTCTTCAGGTGAGTAATGGCGTCGGGCTTATTGCTCTCAATTCCCACATAAGCCTTTGATACGCCCAAGGCATTCATCAGCAAGCGAGCGCCCTCCAATACCTCATGCCCCTTTTCGAGCATCAGCCTATGGTCGGAGGTGAGGTAGGGTTCGCACTCCACGCCGTTGATAATTAAGGCTTCTGCCTTTTTACCGGGAGGCACCGATAACTTAACGTGCGATGGGAATGTTGCACCTCCAAGACCCACAATGCCGGATGCCTGGATAATGTCGAGAATTTCCTTCGAAGACAAGTTACCAGCCTTTATAAAGTTGGAGGACCTTTCTATTTCAGCACGCCACTCGTCGCCCTCCACCGCAATTTTTACGGCTTGGCGGGGATATCCACTGGCATCAACCACTGATTCAATAGCAACAACTGTTCCCGATACGGAAGAGTGGATGTTGGCCGAAACAAAACCGGTACTCTTGGCAATAACATCGCCAACCTTTACCTTGTCGCCTTTGGCCACTACCGGCTCAGATGGGGCACCAATATGCTGTGAAATTGGAATAAAAACCTCATTCGGAATGGGTAATATGGAGATTGCGGCTGAGGCCGACATCTTTTCCTCTGGTGGATGTACACCGCCTTTTGAAAATGTTTTCAACACGGTTTAGGCTATTTAAGTTTTACCAAAATTAACTACCTGAAACTTCACCCTCTGCAACTTCCACCTTCTTTCGAGGAGGGAAATTGAGCTCAAGAATGGCATTGGTTGGGCACTCAGCCACACATTTGCGGCAAAGGGTGCACTTCTGTGCATCTATATAGGCAAGGTAATTTTGCAAGGTAATGGCATCAAAGGCGCAAACCTTTACGCACTTTCCACAACCAATGCAGGAAACCTGACATGCTTTTCGCGAAATGGCGCCCTTGTCCATGCTCACACACGAAACGAAGATTTTTCTATCCTTAGGTCTCTTCTTCCTTAGCTCAATAATATTCTTTGGACAAGCAGTAACGCAAGCACCACAGGCCGTACACTTATCATCGATTACCTCCGGCAACTTCGTAACAGGATTGATGAAAATAGCATCGAAATTGCAAACCGAAACGCAATCGCCGTAGCCGAGGCATCCATACTGGCAGCCCGTATCGCCCGAATAGAGGGAGGTGGAGACTGCACAAGAGGTAGCACCATCGTAGAAATTGGTTTGCTTGCGATGATCTGGCGAACCCTGGCAGCGTATTACGGCAACCTGTGGATCCTTCGCAACAACTGCCTTGCCCAAATACTGGGCAATACTGGCCATGGTTTCGTTGCCTCCAACAGGGCAAAAGAGAGTTGAGAGGTCCTCCGCCTTCACCAATGCATCGGCCAAGCCACGGCAACCGGGATATCCGCAACCTCCACAGTTCGCACCGGGCAGCATGACTTCAACATCGTCGATACGAGGATCTTCAAAAATCTTAAACTTCTGGGCAACAAAGTACAGCACAATGGCTGATACTATTCCCAGTAAACTCAAAGTAATAACTGTAAAAAGGATAATAGTAGAACTCATTGTATTATGGATTTCTAATCAATCTTTTCAACAATAAACACAAACTTTTCCTCAAGTTTTTTCCGAAAAAGCCTTAGAAACAGATAATATATGCCCACGGCTCCAACTGAAAAAAGCCCAGCCTCAACCTCGTTACCAAGAACTTGAACTGCAGAAATGAGAACACATAAAAGGATAATCAACGGAAAAACATAGCCCAAGGTAACCGCTCTCATGCCTTGCGACTGTTTCAATATTACCCGAACTTGATCGTTCAGATTTAGAGCTAGATCCTTATTATCAACCACAAGATCCTTCTCCACAGCATCGCCCATGGCGCATACCGATTTTGCCTGGCAAGAGCCACACCCAGCTACACCATCAATGGCAATGCGAACGCTGTTATGGGTTACCTCCACCACCCGGCCAAGGTGCTCAAACGTTTTTCCCGAAGTTGTAACCATCTGAACAATTGGAAATTTTGACAACAAAAATAAATTTCTTTGGATTAGCTTTTCCCTAAAACAGGTGCTGTTATTGGCTTACTATCTAATTTATCATGAGTATAAATAAACAAAACAAGACAACCTCAAGATAATCAGTAAATCCCCTAGTGAAAATCGTAGCACAATAAAAGTCATTTCAATATATGTTATTTTACTAACAGTCAACCGAAAAACCAATCTGGTCAAAGCAGGGCACTCCTTGATCTAACCAATTTATCAGTTTTGTAATGAATCGCGTTTCTTTGCCTAGATTATACAAACAATTAATGGCAATAAAAACCGTCCTCCTCCTTTTCATCATCACCATTCTTGGCCAACTATCGGCGTTTGCGCTATTTCACAATGGTAATATGGAGTTAATTATTGAACCAAGGCAGAACAAGCCAACAAGGATCACCCTCTTTAACTGTAAGGGTGTACAATGGCTACGAATTGGTGGATAGCAAAACTTCTGTAGTGAATAAGCCCGTTACTATGTATTTTAGACCTTTACTGTAACTACATTGTCTCCATTGAGCAAAATGGAGTGTTAATTAAGAAGTATAAGATTAGCACCGAAGTGCCACCAAAAGAAATACATGACTGGAAAATGGCACTCTCATTACCTATCTACAAAAATGGTAGCAACCAGCAGCTAGCCATTGTGGAATTACCACCAGCTACTATTAGTTACAATTCAAATAATCGGCAGTTCCCCCTGCACCGAACCCATGCATCCTATGGCAGACCAAATTATGGTTGACACGCTGGAACACAACGACCGTAATATTCAGCGCTCAAATCAACAGTAACAATTAATCTTTCTCCAGAACTTTAGAGGAAAGCGGGAAGCGCAAATTCTGCATCTTAATTATCCTGCCCTTTATAGTACCAACCTTTACTGGAGATTCAATGTAAATAGGAATCTTGTTGTCATCGTCGGTTATCCAAAGCGTAAGTTCCTCCTTACCCGAAAATACTGTTCCTTTAACCAAACCTACACCAAACTTCATACAACGAAATCGTCCCAGCCCTTTAACATCGATCGCCTCTTTGCCAAGGTAACGGTACATAACCGTATAAAGTTGGTCATCCAAAGCAAGGGAGACAGTGAAACGCTGGTTGATTTTTGCCTCAGAATAGTCAATATTCCTGCTATAGTAAAGAATGCTCACAATATCGATGGAGCATGGAAGAATTTGGAGCGTGTCAATCTCCTCTGGGTGGTTTTTCCGCTTGATATAAGCGAAAAGGCGGTCCGTTGACCAATCGAAAGTGTAGATATTATTAATGGTATATCCTCCTTCGTCAACCTCACGATTGAAATAGATTGGTCGCAGAGATTTTGGTTCAACCCAGGACTCATATAAATCTCTAACCTTAAAAAATTTGTCGTAGAAAGAGTAGGTTTTCCCTTCCGCTTTAAAATGGACAGCAGGTTTCCCATGAAAATCAACATCTTGAGCAGTGAAAACCACCTCTCCAACGTCTGTCCATATGAAGAGCAAAGAATAGCTCATGGCATAGGTAAGCTGCTCACCAGATTTAAAAGCACTCTGCGAAAATCTATGTTCAACACAGGTGTTCTTTGGTGGTACCTTTTTAGCAGAATCTTGCGAACGGCCAACTAAGGAGATGAGTAAAAAACTCAAGAATAATGGAATACAGCGGAATTTCATGGCTAACTTATTTTGCTAAAATCATAATTATTATGAACCTTAAAGCGCTGCAATTCGGTCCTTAATATACTGTTTTTTGGTGAATCAAGCAAAGGGTCTTCCTGCAGGAGGTCGGTTGCAACATTGCGCGCCCAGGTGAGCAGCTGTCCATCCTTGGCAATATTGGCAATTTTGAGGTCGAAGGCCATACCGCTCTGCATGGTTCCTTCCATATCACCTGGCCCCCTTAACGCAAGGTCAACCTCGGCAATTTCAAAACCATCATTGGTGTTTACCATGGTGCTAATCCGCTTGCGCGAATCGGACGAAAGCTTTGTGCCAGTCATAAGTATGCAATATGATTGGTCGGCACCACGCCCTACCCTCCCCCGTAGCTGATGCAGCTGTGAAAGCCCAAAGCGCTCAGCACTCTCAATAATCATTACAGAGGCATTGGGCACATTAACACCCACCTCAATTACTGTGGTTGCCACCATAATATGCGCTTTGCCCGATGCAAAAAGATTCATGGAAAAATCCTTCTCCTCCGATTTCATCTGCCCATGCACCACTACAACCACATAGTTCGGTGGAGGAAATTCCCGCACCATTCCTTCGTATCCATCCTGCAAATCTTTGTAGTCCATCTTCTCCGACTCTTTTATCAGGGGATAAACCACGTAAATCTGCCGGCCCAGCCTCACCTGCTCACGAATAAAGCCAAACATCTTTAACCGTTTGTTGTCGTAGTAGTGGATGGTATTTATTGGTTTCCGTCCAGGAGGCAGCTCATCAATCACCGACACCTCCAAGTCGCCATATACTGTCATGGCTAAGGTGCGGGGAATTGGTGTGGCGGTCATTACCAGTATGTGCGGTGGGTTGGTATTCTTCTGCCACAGCTTAGCCCGCTGGGCAACCCCAAAGCGCTGCTGCTCATCAATAATCACTAGCCCTAAGTCCCGAAACTGCACTGTATCCTCAAGCAGCGCGTGCGTACCAATTAAGATATCGATAGTGCCCTGCTCAAGCTCAGCAAACAACTTTTTGCGTTCCGATTTTTTTGTTGAGCCCGTTAATAGGGCAACAGACACATCAAGTCCCTCCAAAAAGGAGGTGATTGTTTGGAAATGCTGCGTTGCTAAAATTTCAGTGGGTGCCATAATGCTGGCCTGGTATCCGTTGTCGTTGGCAAGAAGCATGGACATGAGCCCAACCAGCGTTTTACCACTTCCCACGTCGCCCTGAAGCAGCCGATTCATTTGCCTACCCGAACCAAGGTCGCGCCGAATTTCTCGCAGCACTCTTTTTTGCGCTTCTGTAAGGGGAAATGGCAACTTTTGGTTGTAAAAGGAGTTGAAATGGTCTCCCACTTTAGAAAACACATGGCCATTTACTTGGCGTGTTCGATAATTTTTCTGAGTTAGCAGGTTAAGCTGGATAAAGAACAACTCTTCAAACTTCAATCTAGTTTGAGCCTTACGCAGCTCCTCCATCCCCGGTGGAAAGTGGATATACTGCAATGCTTCCATTAACGGCAATAACTTCAGCTGCTGAAGAAGATGAGGGGGCAGGCTTTCCTGAACCTTGTCCACAATTACCCTATGAAGATTTTCCTGTAACTTGAGTATCGCCTTTGAATTTAAAAACGACAACTTTAACTTTTCGGTGGTGTTGTAGTAGGCCTGCAATCCACCGCCAATTGTTCCATCGCTCTTAAGCCCATCCTCCACGTCCGGATGGACGAAGTTCAACTTGCCATTGAACATGCTGGGCTTACCGAACACAACATAGGGAACATTTACCTTCAACTTGGGCTGTATCCACTTAATTCCCTTAAACCAAACCAGCTCAGCCACACTCCTCCCATCGGTGAAAGAAGCCACTAGCCTCTTGCCGCGACCCTCGCCCACAAAAGAAAATCCTACAATTTTTCCTCGAATCTGCACATACGACTGGTCATCGGTGATTTCGGCAATAGCGTAAAACTTAGATCGATCGATATACTTAAACGGGAAATAGTAGAGGAGGTCGCGAAAGGTGGCCAGCTGAAGTTCCTTGTTCAACAACTCAGCCCGTTTGGGCCCAACTCCAGGCAGAAATTTTAATTCTGTATCAAAAAATTTATCCACCTAGCAAAAATAGTGGGATTTTTTTACTGTGGAATAGCTTGGCACTGCATATTTAGCAACCAGCCACTGTATGCAATAAGTTCATTTCATTGCTTAACTTTGCAGCAAAATATAGTGACATGAGGCGAAGGAGAGGTCCTATTAAACTTTTGAGGAAGTACATTGTCTATAAATTAATTGCAAAGCACCGTAAAGGATTTGGTATTCACTCTCCATTCACCTTTAATCTGCTTAACAAAACGTTACGTGAGAATGTACCAATAGAGTTAAAGACATTAGCCCGCAACTACAGGCGAGGGTTTTTAAGCAGTAAGGCAACATTGCCACGCAGCATTCTTGGGGCTGGTGCGTTGTTATCGAGCGGAGAGCAAAAAAAAGTATTGGTAAGCCAAATAATGCAGTATTCTGCTATTCCTTCCCGATATGGCGAATTGCTCTACCTGCTATCGAAGCATTTTGGGGCTGATGATATTTTGGAGTTGGGTACCGGACTAGGGATGTCCACCTTCTACCTTGCCACAGGCTCGCCAAGCAGCGTGCTTGTTTCGGTTGAAGGTCACATGCCATACGCGCGTCTTGCAGAGCAGGAACTTGACAACGCCGATATGGTCAATGTGGAAGTAATTACAGCCTCATTCAAGGAGGCACTGGATAAATTAAAAAAAGAGAGAAAGCGGTTTGGGCTATTTTATATTGATGGAGATCACACGCTTGAGGCAACACTTAATAACTTTAATCGCTGTGCCGAAATTTCGACCCAAAACGCTATCTTTATATTCGATGATATCCACTGGAGCGATGAAATGGAGGCGGCGTGGGAAGCCATTAAGCAACAAGACCAATGCCGGATATCCATGGATCTTTTCCGAATGGGTATTGTGTTCATGAACAAGAAGTTTCAAAAACAAAACTATATTGTACGATACTAAATTCAAGGGTTATGGCAGTAAGGAATCTTATTTCGATTGAAGGAATCACCAAATATTACAAGGTAGGAACCCAGGTGGTTAAGGCACTAAATGGGGTTAGCCTGTCAATGTCATCCAATGAATACGTTGCAATTATGGGGCCATCGGGTTCGGGTAAATCAACCCTGATGAACATTCTTGGCTGCCTTGATACCCCCACCGCAGGAACATACATTCTAAACAATACCGACGTAAGTAAAATGTCGGACGATCAGCTGGCCGATATACGAAACAAGGAGATTGGCTTTGTTTTTCAAACCTTCAACCTGCTTGCCCGTTACTCTTCGCTTGAGAATGTAATGCTGCCGCTAATATATGCTGGTATTCCTAAAGCAGAAAGAGAAAAGAAAGCGGAGGTTACCCTCACCAATGTTGGCCTAGCCGACCGCATGGACCACAAACCCAACGAGCTATCAGGAGGTCAACGTCAAAGAGTTGCCGTTGCAAGAGCGCTTATAAATAATCCTTCCATAATCCTTGCCGACGAGCCTACAGGAAACCTCGACACCAAAACGTCCATCGACATAATGAACCTCTTTGAGGATATCTACAACCTTGGAAACACTATTATCCTGGTAACCCACGAGGAGGAGATTGCCTTACATGCGCGAAGAATTATTCGGTTGCGTGATGGATTAATTGAATCGGATAAGGTAAATACAGAACCCGTTGGCATGAGAAAGGTTGAACATTTCCAGTAGATTTACGTTCCAAGTTAGAACTGTTCAACTTTTTGCTCAATGAAAATATACACAAAAACAGGAGATAAGGGTACCACATCCCTTATTGGCGGAACGCGAGTGCCCAAGTATCATCCTCGTATAGAAGCCTATGGCACGGTGGATGAGCTAATCTCCCACATCGGGCTGATTCGTGACCAAGACATTGACCACCATATTTTTGAAGTGCTGGTCTCTGTACAGGACCAGCTCATGGCATGTGCCTCAATTCTGGCAGCCGATTGCGAAAACTGCAAGGTTACAATTCCACAAATCAGCGAAGAGCACATTGTTGCCTTAGAGAAGGAGATGGATGCCATGGATAGTGAGCTCCCTCCTCTTACCTCCTTTGTGCTTCCCGGTGGCCACCCTACAGTATCTTACTGCCATATTGCTCGAAACGTGTGCCGAAGGGCAGAACGAAACACCATAAAGTTGGCCGAAAACACTCCTGTTCAGGAAAATGTTATTCGCTACCTAAATCGCCTCTCCGATTATCTCTTTGTTTTAGCCCGTTTCCTCGCTTTTAAACTAAAAGTGAAAGAAATTTTATGGAAGCCAAACAAATAAGAAAAAAATTTTTATATTTTTGCGAGCTTTATGGAGAGTAAAGTAAAATCATTCAAAATATAAAACTGAGTACTATGTATTGGACCCTTGAACTAGCATCGAAACTTGAAGATGCCCCTTGGCCAGCAACAAAGGAGGAGCTTATCGACTTTGCTATTCGATCAGGTGCGCCCATGGAGGTTATTGAAAATTTAGTGGAGATTGAGGATGAGGGCGAGATTTACGAAAGCATTGAAGACATTTGGCCTGACTATCCGAGTAAAGATGATTTTTTCTTCAACGAAGATGAATATTAACAGTGAAGCTGTCCCACCTGGACAGCTTCTTCATTTATTCCTTTCGCTGAATTCTGCCCCAAGGTTTGCCAGGTTTTCTAATTAACTCTAAGAATTCACCCGTTGGGCAGAAGAATCGGCACCAAGGTTTGGGAATAACCAAGGAGACAATTATGAAGAATATAGCCATCACCATCACAATGGCCGATACCGTTTGGTAGGCGAAAATGCTAAATGGCTCCAGCTCCGTTAAATCTACCGAAAAGCCAACAAGCAAAAGAATCAATACTGAGGCAAAAAATAGTGGGCGCAACCATCGAAGCCACCGAGCAACTCGAATGGGAATCTCCAGCTTCCAAGGAAAAATTTTCCCGGCCAACTCCTGGCACGCACCAAATGGGCAGAGGTAATTACAGTAGAAGGCCTTTCCTGTAACCAGCGGTAAAATCACAGCGAGAACAAAAATGGTGCAAAGTAGCAAACGTGCCGCCCAAGGAAAACCATCCACAAGCCAGCCATAAAGTAGTGCAGCCGAAAGAAATGAGCCACCCCAGAGGCCAATGATCAGCACTGCCGAACTAAGTAGGTAATTACGCCCTTTTCGCAGCTGCTTGGTGAAGAAAAAGCTTAAGAGTGCAAACAAAACCACAAGAATCGAAGCCGCAAATTTTAAAAAACTCATCCAATCGAAGGGCAGGTGCTCCGGAGGAATTTTACCACTAGACAGATACCTTCCAACGCACACCTGCATATTTTTGATAATAGCAGTGGTGCTATAGGTCGCTCCCGCCATGGCATCAACCGGCATACCATAAGCTTCGGAAACCGGTAAATTGTTCCATATTTTAAAAAACCCACGCTTTTCAATCTTTCGAATGAACCCGGGCGATTCCACATTTCGAAGCATAGAGACACCCACCACCGTATCACCGCAATTGAGTCCCACAAGCAGTGGCGTACTTCCAGCGTAACCAATAATGCTATCGGCATAAGGACTTGAACAAATGACTTTGCCCAAGAGAACTTTATCAACATCATAAACAAAGACCACCGACGAATCTACCCCACTTGGTTTTGCATGGAATGCACTTGGAAAAATATGCTGAATGTCTGTCAAAGAAAAAACGGAATGAACACCGAGATCGCACTCCGGCTGGGCAACGCTACCCTTGGAATGTGACCGATTTCCATGCAAATAGGCAATTGCCACCAGCAGGGCTGCCAGAAGCAGCAAGCGTGGAAGTTTGGAAAATATTTTTTTAAGCATCACAAAAAACCACATTTGAATTTAACATCTATCAGACAACTCGGAAAAGAGTATTATCAAATCTTACTAAAACCCAGATTTTTCATCACAAATTTATTAGAAGTTTCTTAGTATTCTAATAATAACAAGCCATTAACATTTTTTTTACAATTCAACGATATTGTTAATGCAACACGCAAAACAATTTGAGACCGAATCCATTTGTGCATTTGAAAAATAATTAGTCCATTTCCCTTTTTATGACTGCAGCGCAAGCAACTTCAGACCCACTTGAAAAAGATCAAAACGTGTATCTACATCGTTATACAAGGCATGATTAGCTCCCGTCCATATGAGATAATACACCCCGAACCATCAAGTTTTTTGAAGCGAGAACCATGCATCTTTACAAAAAGTTGGATTCCCCGGTTTTAATACTACGACTCCTTACTGACCTTCAGCTGCAATTGTTATTTTTACCGAAATAAACTTAAAGCCATGACGGATTACCAGCAAGAGTCAATTGAGAAAACTTATCGGTTTGTTGAGCAGTTCCATACACACGACACCACCGGCCACGACTGGTGGCACGTTGAACGGGTAACCCGCACGGCAAGAAAGTTAGCAGTGGAGGAAAACGCCAACCTTTTCTTGGTAGAGATGGCAGCACTTCTCCACGATATTGATGATTGGAAATTGGGCCTTGAGGAGGATAACAAGACTGAAGCATTCCTTGAACAAATAAGCATTTCGGCAGAAGACAAGCATAGCATACTTAAAATCATTGATGAGGTAAGCTTTAAGGGTGCTGAGGTAGCTACGCCCACCTCCTCAATCGAAAGCATGTGCGTTCAAGATGCCGACAGGCTCGATGCCATTGGAGCCATTGGTGTTGCTCGCGCATTTACTTACGGTGGTTCAAAAAATCGCAGCCTCTACGAGCCCGATGTTGCGCCAACTATGCATCACTCCTTTGGGGATTATAAAACCAAGCATTCGCACACCATTAACCACTTCTACGAAAAGTTGCTTTTGCTTAAGGAGAGGATAAATACACCCACAGCAAAAGCCATTGCCGAGGAGCGCCACGCTTTTATGGAGCAATTCCTAGTTCAATTCTACAGGGAGTGGAACGCAGAGTAGCCTAAAAATTGAAAACTAACCGTGAGAACACGGAGGCCGATTCGCCCGGTAGCGGTAGGTGACCACCATTGTATGGTTGAATAGTAGGCATATTCTTGTCGAGGATATTGTGGCCACCAAAGTAAAGGTCAAGCCCCTCAACACCAATGTTTCGCATGGTGAGCGCAACATTCACCACCGCAGTTTCTGCATATTTCTTTGTGCTTAACCCATAGGATGTAAAACCATAGCGAGGGCCGTAGTAGGAAATTGACGGAGTGAGGGCAATATTCTTAGTAAGGTTAATCGCTGCTATCGTGGTTACCCGTTGGTTGGCAAAACCTGGATATGCTGCATTATCCTGCTCCACAAGAAAATTTTCCACGCTATTCTTGAGCGCCGTATAGTAAGCGTAGTTGACCTGAAGATCTACATACTTTATGCTATATCGAAGATCGGCTTCCATTCCATAGGCACCCTGTTTGCCTCCATTTGCATACTGGCCAACACCAGTAGACGGGTCGGCAGCATAAACAATAACCTTCTCGAACAGCACCCGGTAGGCATTAAACGACAGCCAAGTGGAGCGAAAAACCCGATACCCAAGTTCAACCTCCAGGTTAGTTGCCTTTTCGGGCTCAAGAATTTTTCCCGAATTAAAATTTCGCATGGAAACCACTCCCCCTGGAACACGAAAAGATTGGCTGGCCATTGCCTTGAAGTTAAAGCCTGTCCAAGCGCGTGTAATGCTTATGCGGGGCACCAATGAATTACCAAAGTGGTTGTAGTAATCGTATCGCGCACCGGCAGTAATGTTTACCCATTTTGAGAAAAGAAGAAGCTGAGCGTAGGCCGAAAAATTGGTGATGCCAAAATCATTATTGTTGGTAAGATTGTCACTAGCAACATCCAAAATATTACACCTTGAAATGGAGGAGCCAACTAAAATGTTTGAGCCACCACCTAAATTGTAGGTCGAGCTAATGTCGAAGTCTACCTTTTTGCTATACCGCTTGTTGAAATATCCCAAAGTAGGAACCTGCAGCTGCCAAGGATATTGCTGCTTATACTGCAACTTGGGAACAATTTTTATAACATTGTTTACCGCGTAGGTATAGGTTGCCTCACCAAAGTAGCTATCGAAGCGTTGATCGTAGGTTTTTGCGTTATTCAATGCAGTGCCATAAAGCGTGGCTATTTGCAGCCGATAGCTGTCGAGCATTCCCCTTATGGAAAATCCCTTGTATGCAACACGGAGGTTGTAGTTGCCAACACCAATATCCGACTTGTCGGCCAGCTTCACCAGAAAACCGGTGGCGTCGATCCAAGTTCGTGTAGCCCGTGTTCCGGTTCCTTCGGTGGCGCTGAAATTAACCACCCCATTGGTGAAAGGTTGGGTAAAGCCAAGTGAGAAATCGCTATGGGTAGCCGCATTTCGTGAAAAAGAGTTTAGAAATGCACCATGCGATTCAGCCTTATTTCCTGTAGCTTTGGTAATAATATTTATAACCGCAAGGCTTGCATAACCTCCATACATTGCGCTTCCGGGTCCTCGAATAACCTCCACCCTTTCAATCATGTCCACCGGATAGTGTCCACCCAGCTGCAGGGTAGCAAACAGCTCCTCGTTGGCCTCCTGCCCATCAATAAGCAGTAGCACCTTGCCCTCATTGCCCCAAATTCCATGAAAACCAACGCCAACTACACCTTCAACATCAACCCCAAAACCCATTCCCGGAACAAATAGCGTAAGCACATCCACCAGATCGCGAGCACCTGCCCTGAGCATCTCCTTCTGATTGATTACGGAAACAATGCCCGGAGTCTCCCTGATATTTACAGCGCTCTTAGAGGAGATTTCTACGGGAATATTCATCAGCTGCTCGAGCGACAAATCGTAAAAGCGATCGCCCGAAAGCATTGTAGTATCCACCTGCGCAAGGAGGGCATTGGGTGAAAATGGCCCAACCATAAGAGCAACAACAACTATGAAACACTTAGCTATCTTCATCTTACACTACAATTAATGCTATAATGTAACGCGCCGGAGGAGGTGGCATTCTGTTAGGAAATATAAGCCATTTGGCATACAAGTTCAAGTAATTAGAAAAGAAAACGCTCATCATTTTTGGGGAAAGTGGAATTGGTATATATTTTTCCCAAATTTGCTCCATCTAAAAAGTATAAAATGCAAGCACTGCACATAGTTGAAGCGCTCTTGGCGGCCTACATCCTCGGCTCAATTCCAACATCCATTTGGGTTGGAAAAATTTTCTTTGGCATCGACATACGCGAGCATGGCAGCGGAAATGCTGGGGCCACCAATACCTTTAGGGTGATGGGTGCAAAAGCAGGCATTCCTGTTTTTGTTATTGACGTGGTGAAGGGTTGGTTTGCGCTCTACCTAGCAAGGTATTCCGGCATTGCTGAAGGTTCAGAACTCTACGTTATCTTTCAGCTATTCTTGGGGCTATGCGCATTTCTTGGACATGTATTTCCAGTTTTTGCTGGCTTTAGAGGAGGAAAGGGAGTTGCAACATTAGCGGGCGTTAGCGTTGGTCTCCACCCCCTAGCTACACTTTGCGCATTTGCCATCTTTGCAGTTGTGTTTTTGTTAACGGGTTACGTTAGCGTCGGTTCCATGTCGGCGGGTGTTGCGTTTCCGCTATTTGTGGTATTTCTATTTAAGGAGCAAACATTTGCCCTTATAGCATTTGCCTGCGCCATTGCCGTATTTATCCTCTTTACCCACCGTAAAAACATAAGGAGGTTGAGAGCCGGCACCGAATCACGATTCTTCTACGGAAAAAAACAGCAAAGCTAATCGTTACTGCTTAGGGCAGCCTCAATTTCAGCGGTAAGTTCGGCCGGTGAAAGTTTAGACTTTACCTGTCCATCCTTCACAAAGGAAATCTTGCCCGTTTCTTCCGAAACAACCACCACCACAGCATCGGTATGCTCCGTAAGGCCCAGCGCTGCCCGGTGACGCATTCCATAGTTGGCAGGCACATTTAAACTCTCGGTAACCGGAAGCACGCAGCGCGCAGCGTGGATTCTATTGTTGAGTATTATTACGGCACCATCGTGAAGGGGGCTGTTCTTGAAGAAAATATTCTCCAGTAATCTTGGGTTCAGCTCTGCATCAATTCGGTCACCCGTTTCGGAGTAGAGTTCCAACCCCGATTGTCGGGCAATTACAATGAGCGCACCAGTCTTAGTTTCGGCCATATTCCGAGCCGCCTTCACCACCGCCTCTATGTTGAACTTCCGCTCCTCCAAGTTTCGGCCTGGAAAGAATAGCTTCTCGATGGAAAAGTTGTAGCGCGAGAAGTAGCGGTTGCCGATAAAGAGTAGAAAACGCCGTATCTCCTGTTGAAATACAATTAGCAACGCAATTACACCGAGTCCAATAACCTGTCCCAGAATGGAGCTGAGCAACTCCATGTTCAGCGCCTTTACAATGAGCCATACCACGTACAGCACAAAAACACCAACAAAAATATTTATGGCAGCAGTGCCCCTAATGAGCATATAAATCTGATAGAACAGCAGCGCCACCAAAACTATGTCGATAACGTCGAGAAAGCGGACGGTGATAAAAGCGAACTCTACCATGGTTAGAAGTTTCTATACTTTTTATACTGCTCCATTATTTTGATGGTCTCCATAGCCTCCTTTACATCGTGTACCCTGAGAATGGAAACACCCTTAAGCAAAGCAATGGTATTCAGCACCGTAGTGCCGTTAAGGGCACCCTCGGGTGTGGTTTCAATTAGCTTGTAAATCATCGATTTTCGTGAAAATCCTGCAAGTATAGGTAAATCAAAAACTCGGAAATCATTCAGCCTAGCCAGCAATTCAAAGTTATGGTCAATCGTTTTTCCAAAGCCAAAACCGGGATCAAGAATTACATCGTTTACGCCTAGCAAGTTAAGTTGCTTTAACTTTTCGGAGAAGTAGAGGAAAAGTTCCCGCTCCACATTATCGTAAACGGGATTTAGCTGCATCGTTTCGGGACTTCCCATCATGTGCATCAGCACATACGGAACGTGCAGCCGGGCTACTGTCTCAAACATCTTACCATCGAGCTCGCCGCCCGAGATATCGTTTACAATGTTAACGCCAAACTCCTCCACCATATTACTGGCCACCTCGGAACGGTAGGTATCAACAGAAAAAATAGTGTCAGGAAAATCTTTACGCAAGGTTTTAAAAGCAGGAGTAAGCCGCTCTATCTCCTCCTTTAGGTTTACCTGTTTGGCTCCGGGTCGGCTTGAGTATGCCCCAACATCGATAATGGTAGCACCCGCCTCGAGCATCTGTTCTACCTTTGCCCTAGCCTCATCAACCGATAGCGATCGGCTATCGCCATAAAAGGAATCGGGGGTAATATTCACTATGCCCATTACCACGGGATTACTCAAATCCAGAAGCTTTCCGCCACATGATATTGTGGCTTTTTTAAGGAACAAAGAGGCACTATTTTCCATTTTTACTATCTTGCATCAATTTTCATTGCTGCTTCAAAATTAACAAACATAATGCTTCGGCTATAACTACCGAAGTTTTTTTTCGAAAAAACAGCTTTATCCATGCTTATAGTATTCGAAGGACTCGACGGTGCAGGCAAATCGACTCAGGTTAATTTGCTCAAAGAATACATTCACGCCAAAGGAATAGAGTGTGAGTTTATGCACTTTCCCTGCACCGACTCCCCCCTTTTTGGTGAGCTCATCGCACGCTTTCTTCGTGGCGATTTGGGTAATCTGGAGATCGTAAATCCCTACCTCATAGCATTGATTTATGCCGGAGACAGGCACAATGCCGCCGAAACCATTCGAGGATGGCTCAATGAGGGGAAAGCAGTAATCCTCGACCGTTACGTGTACTCCAACATTGCATTTCAGTGCGCTAAACTGGAATCCAAAGAGGCGCGCGAAAAGCTCCGCAACTGGATTTTCGACATGGAATTTGGCTACTTCAATATTCCAAAAGCCGACGTAAACCTCTTCCTCGATGTTCCCCTCAGCTTTACGGAAAAAAAGTTGGCCGAGCAGCGCAGTGGTCCCGACCGCGACTACCTCATGGGAAAGGCAGACATTCACGAGGCAAGCATATCCTTTCAAGAGCAGGTGCGCGAGGAATACCTCGACATGTGCCGGCTACGGATGAATATCGACCTGGTTAGCTGCGCCAACGCAGAGGGAACCATTGATACACCGGAAAACATCTTCGGCCGAATTACCAAAGAGATGGAACGGCATGGCATTGCTTAAGCTGCGAGTGCTGCTTGAAAAATGTCATAATTAGCATACTACCAACCAACACCGCAGCGTTTGCTGCAAAAGAAATTGAAAGCAATAGCACTATGAAAAAAATTATAAGCATTGCAATTCGAGTGGCAACTCTCCTTATAGCTGCTCTTTTCATTTTTTCAGGTTTTGTAAAGGGCATCGATCCGCTGGGAACCACCTACAAGCTGGTGGACTACTTCGAGGCATTTCACCTCACTTTTCTTAACCCCATAGCCACACCCCTATCCATTTTGCTTTCGTCGGCAGAGATGCTCATTGGCCTTGCGCTACTATTTAAGGTAAGGGTGAAGCTGGCCGCTTGGGCTGCCTTTATTTTTATGGCATTCTTTACCGTGCTCACCTTTATTCTGGCTCTCTACAATCCGGTATCGGACTGCGGCTGCTTTGGCGATGCCCTTATCCTTACCAACTGGGAAACATTCTTCAAAAATCTGATATTCCTACCCATAACCTATCTCATTTTCTGGCAGCGAAATGCCATTAAGGAGCGATTCAAAAGAACAATAAACAGTTGGATTACCGTAGGAATACTGGCACTCGCTGCCATCATGGTTTCCATCATCTCCTTGGCCTACCTCCCACCCATCGATTTTCGACCATTTAGGGTTGGCGTTAATCTGAAAGAGGCAATGGATACTCCACAAGGTGCCCCCACGGATATTTACAAAACCACCTTGGTTTACGAAAAGGATGGCGTGAAAAAAACCTTCGACGAATCCAACTACCCTTGGAAGGATACTACATGGAAGTTTGTGGATAGCAAATCGGTTTTGGTTAAGAAGGGCTATACCCCATCCATTATCAGTTTTTCGCTGCTCGATGAGAATGGCACCGATGTTTCCGATCTCGTTGTTAACGGAACTGGCTACACCTTTCTGCTGGTTGCGCCCAAGCTGGAGAATGCCAACCTTAGCCGAATAAAATACCTCCGCTACCTCGACGGTTACTGCCTCGCCAACGGCCACAAATTTCTCGTAACCACCTCATCCGATTGGGACAAGATTAAGAGCTTTGAGGAGCAGATGGAATTACCCGTTACTGTTACCCAGGGCGATGAGGTGCTGCTAAAAACCATTGTGAGGTCAAATCCGGGATTGCTGCTGATATACAACGGAACCATTATTGGTAAATGGAGCTGGCGAACCATGCCCGTTTTCCACTCTTCCAACCAAAACTTCCTCTCCTTCTGCCTAAAACAAAACCAATCGATGCTGGCACGGAGAATGGTAGTGAGCCTCATTCTGCTTTTAGCGCTGGGCTACATGTTCACACTTTATCTGAAGAAGAAGAAAAAGAAAAAAAGAAGTAAATCGGAAGCTATTCGGAAGTAATACGGGAGTTATCTGGATGTTAAATAATAAGAAAAATTGTAGAGACGCACGGGTTGTGCGTCTCTACTGCATTAACATCGAATATCGTCAACCATGATGGTTAAAATTACCAAATGTCGTATTCAGCATCAAGGCATGTTAGCCGGGCCGATGGACTATAACCAAGAAATTAGGTATTGATCGTACTCCGCTCCTATTCTTACCTCGCTATTAAGATCAACCCTTACTCCCGACACACCCGTTTTCCGAATAAGAGCATCGAGCAAACCAATCTGAAGAACCGCATTAAAGTTCTGGGTCTTTCGCATGAGAATGGATTTGTCGGTGTGGCTTACTATTTCCCAACCGCGCTTTTTAGGATCCTGAACGCCCTGCTGAGCAGTAATAATAAGAGCATTCATAGTATCAAGAGGTGTGGGCTTTCCAACGATCAACTTTTTGGTGAGCATCATTTCGTAGGTAGATTCTCCAATATTTCGCCCAATTCTAATGAGGTTGAATTTTCCCAGCTTGTTCTCAATCCAGTCGCACATATCAATGTAGACCTGAAGAGGAATTTTATTGGTGGGCTTTGTAAAATCATAACCGTTGGCAAGGTTAAACAGCTCCACATAATCCTGCCTTTTGTCTTGGTAATTTTTTAAAATGTCGTTAATAACGCCAGCTATAACTGTTACGTTTTCGGTTGATTTGTCCATGATTGAAAGAATTGAAATTGGTTTATTAGGTTTTTGGTTCATTATCAGGGACAGCGAATGTACGTCTTTTTCACCAAATTACACTCTTCCGTATTTTGATCGAACCGCATTTTACTGAAGGACAAATGTATTTCTAGCATGCCACCATCAAGCTAAGCGGACATTAAGAATTTATAAAGGAAGTTATAAAGGAACAGAGAAGTGATAAGAAGTCGCGCAAAGCGAAGATCCCGCAACAGCGGGATTAGAAGAATATCAACCGATGTATAGAGGCACAGCTGTGCACCTCTACTGTATTAACCCACTATCCCAATTCCAAAATACCGCATTACTTACACCGCTTGGGAAGACCCTAGCGCAGCGTGTTGAAGAAAAAAGCAAAATACCCATACTGTAAGCCCAACAGGTAGCCAAATACGTTGATGTATTAGTACATTTTGCCCAACGGGAACCCGTTGGCAAAAAATACTTTTCTAGCTACAAAAAAGGTAAACCCAGCGGCATTGACCTCGTCGGTGGATTAGCAATTCCCGAAACGAAAACAAAAGGAGGACAACCCGGTGCAGCAAGAGATTCCATGAAATCAAATAATAGCGCTCTAAGCGCAAGGGGCTGAAGCGCTGATAGGCAAGCTTACAGTAAACAGGGTAGGAATATTTTACCGCATCGTAAGGTTTTTGGAATGATTGGAGGAATGAATATTTGCGAAGGAAAGACTAATGGGCGCAACTATTAAGAATCAATCAATGGCGTATTCAGCCAACTTGGCGAGCACAGTTGGAATGGACTTAAGTCCGCTCCAACTACAAAGGCAATATCAGTTAGCACCTGTCCGCAATCACTTATTGCCAGATAGTTTTAACCGCAACTATTTTCATTTCTTAGGTGGCGGTGACGGTGGTGGAGGTGGCGGGTTACTGTGTCCAGGAAAACTTTTCGTCCCAGGAGAAGGGGTAGATGGTTTTGGTAACGGAGGATTCTGTGGAGATGTTGGTCTTGGTGTTGTAGTTTTATTTTTCATAATCAGTTAATTTTTTGTGTGTAGTAATTACATTGTTTTTCAGCCTCGGTTTGAAAGTTTTTGAAATCAAAAAAGATAATGTCTTCAGGCACCTTATCGAAAATAATGCACTTTTTTCTTAATTCAAAATAAATTCTGCTTGCCTCTGGTTCATCAATAATTGAATAATTTGTATTATGCCATAATTCCTCTAATTCTAAAGAAAGTTGTTGCCAAAGAATGTTTTTTTCGTAAAAAACTTTAATATATTTTGGGAAAAGGAAATATGGTTTTGCAATTGTTATAACTTGACTAATTGCTATAATAAGTGCCCAAAGTAAAGGAAACTCTTTCCAAATAGCCCATGCAGCAACACTTGAAGTAGTTGTAAATACTAAAAACAAATTCAAACTCAAATCTAATTTTTGATAATGCTTCAAAATTAATGATGAGAAACATTCATTTGTTTTTGAATCGTTCAAGAAATTCCAAATTTTTGTTCTAATCTCCATTTCACATTTATTATAGTCCGTAAATGTCTTGACATATAACAATCATTCGAATAAATAATAACGAACTTCGGAGCACTTCCCTAACAAGTTAAACTGAACATGATGTTGAGTAAAAAACCCAACCGCCCCAATAAGTTACCTGCCCAAGTATACGTAGTTGAGGTTGTTATTTCAACAAGATTTTTTTAACTCGTAATTTAAAACCCATTACCATTAACTCTTCCGCAGTTAGCCTAAAATTAACCAAACTAAAAAAGGGTAACGAATCAACAAATTTTCGTGTTTTCTTTTCAATTACTGCAAATGTTATTGTATAGTCATTTGGATTAAAGTTTTTATCATCCAACGCAATTAAATTATTGCTGAAGCCAAGTGATCTAACTTTTGTTCTCAAGTTTTTTCTATAAGTTCTATCCCTTCTCAATGAATTAGAAGAAATTCTACCTTGAGCAAATAAATGACTCAAAGTTGAAGAACTACTCCTAAATTTGATATGAATAAATTCATTGTGTTTTGTGAACACATCACACGCTTCTATTTCAGAACGAGATATATCTGAACGGACAAGATTCCTATCCAAAAGAATGAAATCGGGGTTAGAATTAGATAATTTTACATTATATCTTCCTTCATCATCACCTGCATCACAGTCAATAAAATTAGTATCTGATTCGCTTATTTTGCTACAATACTCATAAATAGACGTATAATAATCGTTATCTACTCGATACCAATTTGACATTGTGAACACATATCTATCACCTAAATATTCCGTTTCAAAATTTAAAAAACGCCAAAGATTAAACCCAACAATTTCTTCATTTGGCTCCTTAAAAAATATTTTTTGCCTCATGAGTTTATCCCAATCCAAATCCATTAGATCATTATCTTTCAAAGAATAAAAGTCCTTAATATCAAATTCGTTAAACACTCCTCCTTTGGGTGTATATGTTATTCCTTCAAATTTTTCCCAATCCATTATAAAAGGAGGGGCTAGATGAATAATATTTGTATTTCTACTTTTTAATTCATTGATTAATTCAGCTCTAAGTTTTTCTATAATCAACGGATCTCTTTCAGTCTTAATATTATCAATCCAATCAAATCTTTTTTTATAGGTAAGTTTATGATATTCCTTTTTTAATTTTCTTAATATATCTGGAATTTTTATAATGTTAGTTTTGGGCGCAATATAGATACCTTCATTCCCAGTAATAACACTTCCAAACTCTCCAGGTAAGACTACATTTGGTTCACCTGTAATACTCCTAATCAAATCTTTTAAAATATCAATATTAAAATAATCTGGTGAACCTTTTTTAGAAGCTTGAGTTTTAGTTAGTATTGACAAATCGCCAATGTTTGCTTTATCAATACTCAACAACTTATCAGCATTGATAATATTCAATGCGGTCTTAAGACCAAACTCTCTATCAATACTTTCTTCCTTAATTAAATGTTTTCCATATCCAAAAGGAATAGCAAAGTACCTATCATCAATTAAGAAAAAAACAACAGCTCTATTGGAAGAATTATTAAGTGGTGGAAGCTTGTCTTTTATTCCTTCTTGTATTAGGCTTCTCCAATCTGGCTCATTTTCCTTTGTTAAACCTATCAAGACTTTTCCACTGACCTTGATTTTCTCATTAAAATCATACTCCTTGTATCTAACTTTATCTTTTAATGCCTCCTTATAGTTTCTTATGGAGTCCTTTAAGAGATAAATTGCTAATCTAAAATTCTTTAAATCTTCATTATTCATATGTTGTGTATAAAGATTTCGCGATTAACTTGTTTATATGTCTTCCAAAATCATCCTTAAACCAACCCAAATTATACATTTCTTCCCAAATCCAACAATAAATCAGAAAGTATTTTCAAAAATTAATTCAAATCTAGAGAAACCAGAGCCTACAAAGCCCACATATTAATGCAATTTTCATTGTTGCGGTTTGTTTTTATGCCCACGATAAAAGCGCCCAACTCCACTGGTCAAAAAAGGAGCGAAAAAACTTGACAAACCCATTTTCGCACGCTATATTGCAGTCGTTTTAATATCATATTGATATCACTCTTACTAACCATAAACTAAAAAGCATACAGATGAAAAGTGAAAAGACAATTAAGCCAACCCCAGGATGGGTGGGCGTTATCGTGGTGCTACTCAGCCTTGGACTAGCTATTGGTGGACTTGTTATGGGGATTGTGCTTGCATTTGTGGTGTTTATCATCCTGGCCATCTTCTTCACCATTGGTTTTGTGGTAAATGCCCCCAACGAGTCATGGGTGCTCATTTTCTTTGGGCGCTACGTGGGCACCATTAAGGAGAACGGCTTCTACTGGGTAAACCCGCTCAACGTGAAGAAGAAAATTTCGCTTCGCGCCAAGAACTTCGACAGCGAGCCCATTAAGGTGAACGACAAGGTGGGCAACCCCATCATGATAGGCCTGGTGCTGGTGTGGAAGGTGGAGGATACCTACCGCGCTGCCTTCGACGTGGACGACTACCAGCACTTTGTGGTGGTGCAGAGCGATGCCGCCCTCCGCAAGCTGGCCGGCCTCTACCCCTACGATAACTTCGAAATCGAGAACGCCGAAATCACCCTGCGTGCTGGTGGTGAGGATGTGAATGAGCAGCTGGAGTCGGAGCTCCGCGAGCGCCTCAACATTGCCGGTATCAACGTTATTGAGGCACGCATCAACTACATTGCCTACGCATCGGAAATTGCCGGTGCCATGCTGCGTCGCCAGCAAGCAACGGCCATTGTGGCAGCCCGTGAAAAGATTGTGGAAGGTGCTGTAGGCATGGTGCAACTGGCCCTAAATCAGCTATCGGAAAAGAAAATTCTGGAGCTCGACGACGACAAGAAGGCTACCATGGTGAGCAACCTAATGGTGGTACTCTGCTCCGACGAAAGCGCCAGACCGGTGGTAAACACCGGAACACTTTACAGCTAATATGGCAAAAAAAGCATTTGTTCTCAGAATTGAAGAAAGCACGTTAAAGGCCGTTGAGAAGTGGGCTGCCGACGAGTTTAGGAGCACCAACGGGCAGCTGGAGTGGATGATAGACAAGGCGCTGAAGGAGGCGGGCCGGTCGCGAATTCCAGCCACGGAATCCAACGATAGTAATGAAAAGGTGGAATAGCACCTATTGCCTTTCAAATGAAAAAGCGGAGCGTTATGCTTCGCTTTTTTTGTATGTCTAATTAGGTTGCGCACCTACGGAGCGCTATGCTCTGTTGGTCCGTCGGTTGCTATCAACGTGTGGCCTCTACGAGGCCGTCGGTTGTAATAAACTGATGCTATGGAATTTTGGTGACTGCCGCAATGGCGCAACAGACACAAAACCGTTTTATACGTTGAATACATATAAGACGCAAAATTGTGCAAACCATTTCATCTAACATCTATTTGCTATTGTGGTGCATAATACGGTATGCCTTATTGCAAAACGTTGGAACGTGCACCGTTCGTTTTTGAGGGCTTCCATTCCATGGGCTAACGCCCATGGCTATAACATTAAACCCGTTTAGGGTTTCATCATGGTATACGGATAAAATCGGTTGAATTCTTTGAATTCTCTAACTCCTTATAAATTCTTTGACTCCTTGCCATTATCCGTCAATGACAGAATTTTCGCTACGACTTCTTCTAACTCCGTTTAACTTCTTCCCATTCTTTTAACTCCTGTATAACTTCCGTCTAACTTCTGAATTTTCTTTCCTTAACAATTCAACAAACTCAGCGCAGCGGCAGCCATCACCCCGGCAGTTTCGGTTCGTAGGCGGCTATTGCCTAGGCTTACGGCGGTAAAATCCTTACCAAAGGCCAGCTCAACCTCAGCGGGAGAAAAGTCGCCTTCGGGTCCTACAAGCACGGTACACGATGCACCGGGGCTGAGCCAGTGGTGAAGCAACGGTCTGGCGTCGCCCTCGCAGTAAGCAATGGCTCTGCTCCCATTGTGCTCCATGGCCATAAGCTGCTTAAATGGGGTCATGGGGTTAACCTTGGGCAGGTAAGCATGCATCGACTGTTTGGCGGCAGCCAGCACCACACGGAAGCTACGATCGAGCTTAACATCCTTGCGCTCGGAACGGTCGCACAGCAGCGGCGTAATTTCGTCGATTCCAATCTCCACCGCCTTCTCCAGAAACCACTCATACCGGTCGATGTTCTTTGTGGGAGCAATGGCCACATGCAGCGAATAGGGTCGCCTGCCATATTCGATGGTTGTTTCTACAATAGCTACCGTGCTATGCTTGGGATGGGCCTCGGTAACCTCCCCAAGGTAGAACCCACCTGCACCGTCGATAAGGTTAACCCTATCGCCACGGTTGAGCCGTAGCACCCGGGCACAGTGGATTGACTCCTCTTCGGAAAGGGTCGCAATATCGCCCACAATCTGATTGGTGTAAAAAATATGCATGGTGATAATTGGTTATCTTGCCACAAATTTAGCTAAACATTACGAATGGTTAAGGTAGGAATTCTATCGGACACGCATGGACAGGTGGACGACAAGGTGCTCAAGTTCTTAGAGAGCTGCGATCAAATTTGGCACTGCGGTGACGTTGGGTCACCGGAGGTTATTAACCAGCTACAAAAAATTGCTCCGGTATTTGCCGTGTATGGCAATATCGATGGGCAAAACATTCGAATTGATCACCCCCTGTTCCAGTCATTTCAGGTAGAGAAAGTAAAAACTCTTTTCCTGCACATTGGTGGTTATCCGGGACGCTACACCCCCGAGGCGCGCGAGCTAATAGCGCAGCATAAGCCAAAAATATTTCTGGCGGGGCATTCCCATATCCTCAAGGTTATCTACGACAAGAAGAACGACCTCCTGTTTGTAAACCCGGGTGCAGCAGGCTTTTCTGGGTTTCATCTTGTACGAACAGCAGTACGCCTCACCATTGATGGCGATAAGCTTAAAGACCTAGAAGTTGGCGAATGGCCCAGACGACAGATTGTTGGCTACTCCCCTGAAGGTTGACTAGCAGGAGCCTCACCCTGCTGAATTTCAGCAAAACGCGTACGGGCTGCACCCAGCACATTCCTATCGGTTAGCACGTAGTTGTAGTGGGGCATTCCACGCTTACCCTTTTGGGTTCGCTGTCCTGACTTCTCATTCCTAATTGGCACCACAAAAGCATCGGAATAACCGGTGGTATGCATTGTCCCACGAATATAGGAGAAGAGGTAGTATTTGCCCTCCGCTGGTTCAATGTAAAGGGTGAAAAGGTCGCCGGAGCGTCGCTTTGTTATCTCCACATATCCCTTTACCCTTTTGTGCACCTGCACACCGCCCACCATGCCGATTCCAATATCACCCTTGGATACGAAAGACTTGGTATCCTGATTCCATTCAAGGGTAAGATCGGTAAGCACAATGGTGTGGTTTAAGGCCTCAGGGATGGTGGTAACCTTGCCGTAGAGGTTTATTTCGTTGAGGAGTACCTGCGACTCCTTATAACCCACAAAATTCTGGAGGCCCAAAACAAATGACTTGCGCGACATGTCCACCGGGTTAAGCCCCTCCGTTGCATTTAGGTCAGCGGCCAGTGCCTGCAAAGCCGGTTGATTAAAGTAGAACTCCATGGTCATAATTCCTTCCAACTTGGCCTTGTTGGTTTCCAAATTGTAGGCATGAGTTCCGGCCATCGCCACCTCCATTCTGCCAAACTTCGATGCCAAACTCAACTTCCCCTGTCCTGTCAGCATACAAAAGTCCTTGTTCAGGGTAATTACATTCCCGGTGCTGTCGGCATGGCCATACATCTCGGGAGAAGAGACCACAAACCGGCTCTGTTTCTTCATGTAGTAAAGATAGCCAGAGGCTGTAATCAAAGGCTCACCCATGAAAAACTTGTGATAGCTAAGAAATCCCGGGAAGATATGCACCGAATCGGATGCAAGATAGGTTCCGGTGTACAAAAGCGACTGGTTTACGTCGAACACCGGCTCTCCGAATGGGATAACAACGCTATCGGGATCAATTTGAGTTTTGAACCTAAGCCAACTTTTAACAATTCCAGGGCAATCTTGTATTGGTCTTACCCCACCCGAAAACACAAGATAGTGGTTCTGTCCACGAAGATCCACCGATCCAATAAAGTCGAAGTGTGGACTCAGTTTAAAGCTATCGGGCTCGGTAAGGGTGGCCTTGGCGTATGTCTCAATCTTCGATTTGTCAACGTTCACATCCTGAAAAAGAATGGTTTCCACATTCTTATCCGCATCAATGTAGTCGTATTTACCACTAGCTTTGTAATCCTTTCCTCTAATTACGGAAACGTCGGCATCGTAAATACGATGGAAGTGGCTATGCCTGTCAACAAATATCTCGCCCTTATGGAAAGGGGTAAGCAGGCCGCCCCTTTTCACATTAACAAGCCCCTCGCCAAGCATTATCTGTGCATCGGCCACGAGCAGATACTTCACCTTTTCGGCCGCGATAGTAGCCGAATCGATGCTGTAGGTAGCCATGGGGGCTACAAAGTTAAGGGTGTCCTGATCGGCCCTATTCGACACAAAGAGAGCACCAGTAGAGACCGTATCGTTCGGAGTTACTTGATTTCGCTTAACAATATTGATCTTTTCAAGCGGCATGGGCCGAGTGGCGGTCATGGACAGCTCGTAGCTGTTCATGTGCCAAACCAACTCATCCAAAAAGGAGGTATACTTTGCCTCCGGCAGTGAAGCTTGTATAAAGGCTCCATTTTTGCTGAAGCGTCCTTCACGCTTATCCATATCGACAGTTGCCTTTACGCTATCGGCAGTAAAGGCCAAAGCCTGCTCACGGTTAAATATGCTAATATCGGTAGTATCACTCTTAAACTTTCGGGCATCGTATGCATACCTTTTGGCAACAAGCTGGCCATTTTCAACCTTGGTGGTTCCGTTACCGATGAGGCCTATCGGGGTGAGGACCAAATCACCTGTGAGCGTGCTCATGCCATCGAACATGGTAAATGGCTTTTCGCCATTGTATATAAGCATGGTATCCTTCCGTGGATACCACTTCTGCTTGTTACCCACACCGGTAACCTGAGGGAACTGAATACCCGAAAGTTGTTCGTCCAGTGAAAACTGATGGGTGATTGCCACCATCGAATCTGGGAAGAAGAAGAATCCGGGAGAGGTTGTGCGGGAGGTAAGGTAAGTGAGGGCACCCTTCCCTATCAGCCCCTGATTGCTCATGTCTAATTTCTCATAAAATACACCCTTCCCCTTGTAAGCCCTAAGCCCTTCGGAAGGTGTGATGTGAACAAAACCAAGTGAGTTGTCGGGGCGAACCACCAACGTCTCCTCAAATGGTGGAAAAATATCGTCCGACTCAAATTGGCCAGTAAACTTCAGGTCGGTTTTTTCAAACTGATTGAGGCTATCGATGGTGTATGGGTATAGTCGGAAAAAAAACTTCTTCCGATTATAAACTCCATTGAATATCGTTGGAGCATCATAGTAAACGTAGGACTCCTTGGTGCTCTGAAAGATTGGGTACTGAGGATTAAACTTCAATCCAGACTTATTATTCGGCTGATCAATAAGCAAGTTTCCTGAGATAGATTCAAGGGTGTTGCCCACGCGCGCAAGCATTCTGCGGCCCAAAGCATCGCGTGTATTGGTTCTAATGTCAATATTTAGAGAATCAACCTTGTTGAGTTCAAACTTAAAATCGTCATAGTTAAAAGTAAACCCATTGCCAAAGAAGGTAAAGAATCCGGCCTGCACTTGCCCATCAAAGGAAAAGTTTCGGTTTTTCTTCATAACAATCACACCTCCTCGGGGAGCAATGTAAACATTTTGTGAATCGCTAACTGAAATATTGGTCACCCCCGAAATCTTCATATCGAGGCTATTTAGGTCGATGGTAGCGTTTGGGGTTGAACCGTTGGTTTGGGAGGCAAACCGAATTACATCATAGTCAATCTGTCCCGCACGGGCCTTAAGTGCTTCACGCAACTTGGGAGTTAAAGTAATCTCTTCATTTTCAATATCGTAAAAGATATAGCCCATTTGGGCAATCTGCATGAGCAGCATCTTTGTTTCAGTTATGTTTTTATGAAGGAAAACGGCAAACGCCTGGGCGGTCAGTGGCTTTTTACCCATCCTATGAGCAAAGTTGCGCAGTGCAAATACTGGATGCTGCTGGTCGCGGCCCATGAGGTTATCGAAGTAATCGATGTTAAAAAAGTTTTCCGATTCAAAGTTTGCCCTATTAAGAGTAGCGCCGTAGCCACCTGAAATCACTAGTGAGTTGCTCCCGATCTTCCATTCTATTTGATCTGTTGAAATAGAAAGCTTATGGTAGGAATCGTAGTATGGGCTGTTGGAGAGCATCAAGTTGTTGGGGACAAGCATGGCCTCCTTTTTCGAGTCATTGTAAAGCAGATCAATGTTGGAGTGAAAAAGGGAGTCACCATTGAGGCTAACGGTGACCTGCGCGTTGGTAGCCCTCAATTCGGCTTTCTTCATAATCACCGACCGAGTTACAGCCTTAATAAAATCGTAGGTCCTTCCCTCACTATTTACCCTCTTAAAAATCACCTCAGCAGGATTCTCTCGCGAACCAATACCCAGCAAGCGAGCACCCTTAACCTCAATACCGCCATCAAAGTCAACATTATTGTATAGGTTGGAGATGGAGTAGCGCTGCTGGTATGTTTTAAATCGCGGATAGGTCATTATGTCGCCGGCAATTCCATTCTCAATCTTCATTGAAAGTTCGCCTTCAAGGCTCGATCGAAAATAGGTTTTATTGAAATAGGCAACCGTATCGGCCTTGAACCCATCTTGATCGAACAATACGGTATATCGTTGCAGCTTGGCATATACCTCATTAGCGGCATAGCCATTTTTCTCCCAAGTAACCGTTCCCCCCCTGCCGCTCCAAATCCCGGTTAATAGGTTGAGACTCCCTACCGTTTCTTTCACCTGAATGGTATCGACCCTTGTCTTACATAGGAGTGTGGATTTCGAAACTTTGGCAACCAAAGCCGGGCCTGAGGCAAACTTAAATTCACGAGGAAAAACCGCCCAGGAATGCCCAAGTGTTTTGTAGATTACGTTAGAAGAATCGAGTAGCACCTGAGTGTTCAAAAAAAGATGATACAGCTGCGAAGGGCTGGCTGAAACAACCTCACTAACGGTGGATAATCCTTTCAACCAAGCATCGAAGCTATCCTTGGCATGGTTTGATTTTCCGAACATGAGAATCGAATGGAGAAAGCCAGACATGTGAGGGATGGCCAACACCTTTCTCTCCAACAAATTGTTGGCTAAGGAAATTACCTGGTTCTTCTCCTCGTCGGTAAGGTAGGTTCCAGTGTTCCAAAAAGTTACAAAATCCTCAAGATTCTTTTTATCATCTGGCTGAAGATCCTTTCCAAAATAGGTGAGCAACTCGGGGCAAAACGATGCGGGATCATTGGAAAACTTGTCGAACCCAGTTCGTTCGGCCTTAACCAGAAAAATTGTGGCAATGAGCGCCACAACAAAAAGAATCAGCTTCGCCTTTTTGGAAAATGCCATGACCTTATTTTTTAAATGATAGGGCCGCCCATCCATTACGGGTCTTTACCTGGAGGGACAACAATCCTAAACTCAGCGCACTTTCGGTAACAATGTCGATATCTTCAGGAAGAATGCCACTTAAGAAAAGTGTTCCACCAGCAACCAAAACCTCCACATAGCGAGCCATGTCGGCAAGAAGAATATTCCGGTTGATGTTGGCCAAAATCAGGTCGAATTTTTCGCTACCTAACAAAGATGCATCCCCAAGAAATACCTCAACTTTCGTTGGAACATTTCGCTCCACATTTTCCACGGCATTGGAAAAGGCCCACTCATCGTTATCGATAGCCACTACCCTAGCGGCGCCTTTCATGGCGGCTAAAATGGCAAGAATACCGGTACCACAACCCATGTCGAGCACCCGAGCACCCTCAACCTCACTTTCGAGCAAAAACTCAACCATTTGGTAGGTGGTAGCGTGGTGACCTGTTCCAAACGACATCTTTGGCTCGATTACAATCTCGTAGTCGGTTGGTGGCAAGTCCATATGAAACGGTGCCCTTACGGTACAACGGTTGTCAACAACAATTGGCTCGAAGTTCGATTCCCACACCGCGTTCCAATTTTTGTCGGCCATTTCGGCCCATCCCCAGCTTGCAGACTCATCGTTTACATACCGCCCCACTATCTGTAACGTCTCCCTTTCAATGAAGTTAGCGGCAGGAATATAGGCTTTTAAAGTATTTGCCTCCACATCAAAAGAGTCGTAGCCAAGTTCAGCGAGCTCGGCTACAAGAATATCAAAAATATCGTATGAAGGGCTGTCGATGGTACAGCTTAACTCGATATACTTCATGCAGCGTATTTAAAACGACTTTGCTATCTGGATAAACTCAGCTGCCGAAAGCGAGGCACCACCAATTAGGCCGCCATCCACATCGGGCATGGAGAATATCTCTTTTGCGTTCGCACCCTTTACACTTCCACCATAAAGAATTGGAATTGTGCTTGAAACCTTCGCGTTGAAGCTTACGGTTATCGCCTCGCGAATGAAAGCATGCATTTTCTGAGCCTGTTCTGGAGTGGCTGTTCTACCGGTTCCAATGGCCCAAACTGGCTCATAGGCAATCACCACCTTCTTGATTTCCGATTCCGAGAGCATAAAAATAACGTTGGCCATTTGATGCTTCACCACATCGAACTGATTGCTGCGCTCACGGTCCTCGAGCCTTTCGCCAATACAGAAAATTGGTGTCAACCCCGCATGTAACACTAGCCGCACCTTTTTCAGAAGAATCTCATCCGATTCGGTAAAATATTCACGACGTTCGGAATGACCAATAATAACGTGGGTAACGCCCAGTTCCTTTAGCATGTCAACTGAAACCTCACCGGTATAGGCACCTGAAGTTTCCCAAAAGCAATTTTGGGCACCAACCATAACTCGAGAGTCGCGAGTTCTACGTAACAAGTTAGCGAGATGTGTAAAGGGGGGGCAAACAATAAGTTCAACGTTTGGATCGACCTCCTGCGATTTTTCAACTATTTCAATCACAAGATTTTCACCCTCATCAGGCAACGTGTTCATCTTCCAATTTCCGGCAGCAATTTGTTTTCTCATGGCTCTTTGTTTTATGTTCCAAAGTTACCGAAAAAAAACAATGCAATACCAATATTTCTTTTAGGTATACCAAGCAGATTCGACACAAACGTTAACGGAAATACAAATAATTCGCTGAAGAATATTTCAAGATGAGGAAAAAACACTCGACTACCGCAACTCCACCCGTGGGTCAATAAGCGTATAGGCAAAGTCAACCATTAAGTTAACAACAATAAAGATGATGGAGATGGTGAGCACACAACCGGCCACCACGGGCATATCATAGGAATTTAGGGCATCTACCACCACGTAGCCCAACCCCTTCCATCCAAAAATATACTCAACAAAAATAACCCCCGCCATCATGGAGGCAAACCATCCGGAAATTCCTGTGATTACAGGGTTTAATGAGTTCTTCAAGCCATGACGGTAAATAACATTCCATGTTGACAAGCCCTTTGCCTTTGCCGTGCGGATATAGTCCTGTGAAAGCACGTCGAGAATGGAGCTGCGGGTAAGCTGGGTAACCACCGAGAGGGGTCTAATTCCGAGCGTTAAAGAGGGGAGTATTAAGTTTTGGAGCCGTAGAAAAGGTCCGTTGCCAAGATCGTCTATCTCCCAGAGGTTGCCTGTTAGCGGCAAGCCAGTAAGGTGGTGCAGCTTAAAAGCAAAAAGCCAAGCAATAAGGATGGCAGCAAAAAACGACGGCAACGACATTCCAAAGGAGGTGATTACCAATGCACTTCGATCGAACCAGCTATCCTTTTTAAGGCCACACACCAATCCCAAAAAGATTCCAAGCACGCTTGCAAACAGCATGGAGGTAAAGGCCAGCACAAGGGTATTGGGGAGAGTTTCGCCAATAATCTCAGAAACGGGCTTTTGACTTTGGTAGCTTCTTCTGAGGTAGGGTGCCTTAAAGGCCACAATAGTTCGTCCAACTCTAAACCCATGCCATTTGCCATACTTTGTGGTATCGAAGAAAAAGAAGCTGGTAGGGTTAGCGCTATGAAAGGAGACTGGTGAAAGATCGTTCAAAAACCCGAGGTATTGAACCATTTTTGGCTGATCCAATCCCAAATCTTTACGGATTAGCTCAATGGATTTTTTATCGGACCGCTGGCCGGCAAGCATTCGGGAGGCATCGCCCGGCACTAGGCTAAAGAGCATAAAAAGAAGGGTAACCACTCCAAAAAGGATGGCAATGCTGCTCGAGATTCGTCGTAGGAGATAGGTTACCACTGACTTTCGTTTCTACAAAGGTAGCAACCCATCTGGAACTTCAAACCCACAAATACCAAAAAACGAATAGTTGCTTCAACAGCAATTTACCCGATAACATAATCAAGAAAACCTCACAAAAAGGTTTCATGCAAATACTTTGAAGCCCCGCCCAGCAAGTTGTGGGGAGAATACGCTCAAAGCGATTAAGTGCAAAGCGAAAAATTAATCTATTTTCTGAGCAACCCGGAGAATTCTCTCCACCAGCTCATCCGAAGGATCTTTTAGTTCCAATTTTGGTCCGAGAAGATTGGCTAATTCCGCATCCACCTTGGCAAGAAATCGTGGATTAGGCTCCGATGAGTCAGCATTGTTTATGGGCAGGTGTTCATACATGATAAGTAGTGTAGAATATTTTTTCATAGGCCAATACGTGCGATTATTATATGAAACGAATCTACCAATCAGAATATTTTAATTAGCACCTTTTTTTTGTGGCGTTACCGCACTTTATAGCAACAAAAACCCCAAGCCTCAGCAGCCTTGGGGTTTAAGATTATGAAAGGTAGAATGGTAATGCTTAGTGGGTCAGCACAATTTGCTTTTCGGCCACCAACTTGCGAAGGTTTATTAGTGCATATCGCATTCGCCCCAATGCTGTATTAATACTCACGTCGGTAATCTCGGCAATCTCCTTAAAGCTTAAGTCCATGTAGTGGCGCATGATTACCACCTCACGCTGCTCCTCTGGAAGAAAGTCGATGAGTGTTCTGACGTCGCTGAGAATTTGGCTTTGAATAATTTCTTGCTCCACGTTGCTGTCGGAGTATTGAGGAGAGTTGAACACGTCCCACTCAAATGAGCCAGCATTGGTGGTTCCCAGCTGCTTCATGCGTCTAAAATGGTCAATAACTAGGTTATGAGCAATGCGAATAACCCAAGAAATAAATTTTCCGTTTTCAAAATAGCGCCCTTCCCGCAGGGAACGAACAACTTTTATGAACGTTTCCTGAAATATATCATCAGCCAGAGCCTGATCCCTCACGGCCATCATAATGTAGGAGTAAACTTTTTGCTTGTGCCTATTCAGAAGTGCCTCAAATGCTGAATGGCTACCATCAACGAACTGCCTAACCAGTTCCTGATCAGAAATAATTAAATTTTCCAATTCTACCTCCATGTACTTTGGTTCAGTGTAGAATGTTTTCTATAGGCAAGTCGTTGTTTTAGGTTAGTTTTCGTGGTTCAAATATATAAACTTTTTTTATTCTGCAATACAAAACTGATTAAAAGACGACCAATACAACTAAAATGTTACAGGCTCAAAAAAAGAAACTTCCAATTGGGTTGTGGCCAAGCACCGTGGCGTGGGAGGCTCTTACACACAACTATAATGAAGAAAAACTGTTACCTTTACCGATTATTTTAAAACCATGTCGAGCCAAAACAAATCACAGCATATTGTCATTCGTGGCGCCAGAGTTCACAATCTTAAAAACGTATCCATAAACATTCCAAGGAACGAGCTTGTCGTGGTTACCGGCCTATCCGGATCGGGCAAGTCTTCATTGGTTTTCGACACGCTCTATGCCGAAGGGCAACGACGTTATGTAGAGAGCCTTTCGTCGTATGCACGCCAGTTTTTGGGCAGAATTAGCAAGCCGGAAGTGGATGCAATTGAGGGTATACCTCCTGCCATTGCCATCGAACAAAAGGTTAACACACGAAACCCTCGCTCTACCGTTGGTACCTCTACCGAAATTTACGATTACCTAAAATTACTATACGCTAGGATTGGTCACACCTTCTCACCCGTAACTGGCAAGGAAATAAGGCGTCATTCGGTTACCGACGTGGTGGACTTCATCAGCGGCTTCCCATTAGAAACTCGCGTAATGGTGCTGGCACCGTATCAAGGTGAGGGAAAGGCGCCAACTACCGACAAGCTGCTTACCTTGCTGCAATCCGGCATAACCCGTATTGAGGCATGTGATCAAGTTTTCCAAGTTGAAGAACTAATTGCAGGTGAGGCAAAATTACCAAAGACATGCCTAGTGAATCTTGTTGTAGACCGCCTAGCCGTTAGCGACGAGGTTGACTTTGCTGGGCGCTGCGCCGATTCTGTTCAAACAGCATTCTCCGAAAGCAATGGTAGCTGCTTGGTAAAGAGTTATCTTGATCCAGAGAAGCCAAGATCGACTCTATTTTCGAACCGTTTTGAGGAGGATGGCGTAGCCTTTGAGGAGCCATCGGTCCACCTGTTCAGTTTCAACAGCCCGCTGGGTGCCTGTCCCAAGTGTGAAGGCTACGGAAGGGTTATAGGCATTGACGAGGATTTGGTGATCCCCGATCGCAGCCGATCGGTGTATGAAGATGCGATTGCTCCATGGAAAACCGAAACCATGCAAGCCTACAAGGATCAGTTCATTAAGCAGTCGGCTAAAACTGGTTTCCCCATTCACCGCCCCTACGACCAACTAAGCGAAGAAGATACAAACCTCCTGTGGCATGGAGCCAAAGGGTTGGATGGCATCGACGACTTCTTTGCATATCTCGAGGAGAAAAAGTATAAAATACAGTATCGCGTAATGCTGTCGCGCTACATGGGCAAAACCACCTGTCCTGTTTGTAAGGGTTCCCGACTACGTCCAGAAGCCGGATATGTAAAAATTGGGGGCTATAATATTGCCGACTTAGTGCTACAGCCCATCGACGAGCTGCTACCCATTTTCAGCAATCTGAAGCTTTCCGAACACGACGAAAAGGTAGCCGGGCGAATTCTGGCCGAAATAACCAACAGACTTAGATTTCTACTGGATGTTGGGCTTGGTTACCTTACGCTTAATCGTCTTTCAGCAACCCTATCTGGAGGCGAGAGTCAACGCATCAACCTAGCCACCTCGTTGGGAAGTAGCTTGGTGGGATCGCTCTACATACTAGACGAACCAAGCATTGGCCTTCATTCCCGCGATACAGGATTGCTCATCAACGTGCTGCAAAACCTAAAAAAGTTGGGCAACACCGTGGTGGTGGTGGAGCACGACGAGGAGATTATGCGTGCAGCCGACCAAATAATCGACGTTGGACCCCATGCCGGACAGCACGGAGGTGAAATTATTTTTCAGGGAAAAATCGATGAACTAGAGGAAGCCCAAAATAGCCTCACTGCCCAATATCTTACCGGCGTTGAAAAAATCCCTGTTCCAACCATTCGCCGAAAATCGGCCTCATTTATCGAGGTTAAGAATGCCCGTGAAAATAACCTTAAAGGCATCGATGTTAAGTTTCCGCTGAATACACTTACGGTGGTTACCGGAGTAAGCGGCTCTGGCAAGAGCACGTTGGTAAAGACAATCCTCTACCCATCCATAAGTAAACTTGTAAATGGATACGGCGAAAAGGCGGGTCGTCATGGAAGCGTTTCGGGCGATTACCATCGGTTAAAGGGGGTTGAAATGGTGGATCAAAATCCCATTGGCAAAAGCACTCGCTCCAACCCGGTGACCTACATTAAGGCTTACGAGGAGATCCGAAAACTCTTTTCCGACCAACCACTTGCCAAGGCCAATACACTCAAACCATCTCATTTCTCATTCAACATGGAGGGAGGACGATGCGAAGAGTGCCAGGGTGAAGGAATCATCAAGGTGGAGATGCAGTTTATGGCCGACGTAACGCTGGTGTGCGAAAGTTGCCACGGTAAGCGGTTCAAGGATGATGTGCTGGAGGTAAAATACAAAGGGCTCTCCATTTTTGATATTTTGGAGCTAACGGTGGACCAAGCCATCGAACTCTTTGGTGCGCAAAAGGGCAACACCGAACGGAAGATTGCCGAAAAGTTAAAACCGCTTCAGGATGTCGGATTGGGATATGTTCGCCTTGGGCAAAGTAGCAGCACACTTTCAGGTGGAGAGAGCCAACGGGTAAAGCTGGCATCCTTTCTCGGAAAGGAGAATGTTGGCGGACCTTTTCTATTCATCTTTGATGAGCCAACCACCGGACTGCACTTTCACGACATTCGCAAGCTACTCGACTCCTTTAACGCCTTGGTGGAAAATGGCCACAGCCTGATTGTGGTGGAGCACAACCTTGAGGTTATCAAGTGCGCCGACTACGTTATCGACTTAGGCCCAGAAGGAGGAAAAGATGGCGGCAGCTTGGTATTTGCCGGAACACCGGAAAAACTAATCAGCTGCAAGGAGTCATACACGGCGAAGTATTTGAAAGATAAGTTGTAGCAAGTTTCACCAAACCGTTAAGTGCTGTTTAACCGCCCATCTCATTTGGTATTGCAATCATAAACGTAAGAGAAGAAATCCAAATATGTTGATCAGGTTAAGGCCGATAAGGGCAACATTCATTTCAAACCAATAGGGATTAATGCTTGCAAACTTGAACTTAATAAAAACAGAAAAAATATATTCCGGTTAATCACACTTTGATATAATTTACTACTTTCGTATACCAAACACCAAAACACAAAAGCCAAAACCTGCCTCATCTGCATGCTTAAAAAGGTAATATACACGTTACTTATAGCTATTGTCAGCATTTCACTTCCCGCCCAGGAATTAAGTTTATATCAGGACTACATGTTCAACAGCTTATACAACTTAAACTCCGCCGCGGCAGGATTCGATGGTAACTTCGTATCTCAAATAACGGCCACCAAAAAGTGGCTAGGCATTAGTGGTTCTCCCTCGAGCCAGATTCTGAGCAACAGCATAAGACTTGGAAAAAAGGAATACTACGACAAGAACAACTACGTATACCAACCCCACGGCAGCTTTATTAACCGGGTTGGGTTAGGCTTTACCATTTTCAATGAAACCGATGGTCCACTGCGACACACCGGTGCACTTTTGGCCTACGCCTACCACATCCCAATGCGACGGGGGCAGCTATCGTTTGGAATTTCGGGAGTAGTAGCGCAGCATGGGCTCAACACCAGCGAATTTAAGCCAGTGGAAGCCAACGACCCTTCGCTATACACCTCCACCTCCGAAATAGTATCCGACGCCAACGTTGGCCTGCTGTTCTACAACCGGAAGTTTTTTGCAGGCATATCAATCAACGGATTGATAAACATTAATCGGACCATGGACCACACCACCACTACACCTAACATGGTTGTATGTGGAGGTTACAAGCTTACCGTTAGTGGGCAAATGGCTGTTGAGCCCTCCATATTGGTAACCCGAGATGGGTTAGGCGAAATTACCACCGACATAAACGCCAAACTCTACTACCTCAGCAAATATTGGCTGCTCCTCTCCTACAAAACCAATAGGTCTATGGAGACCGGTATTGCCATGCAGCTTAGCACAGGGCTACAGCTCAGCTACGCCTACGCGGTTAGCACAAGCGGGTTTACCAATACCTACATGGGTAGCCACAACATCTCCCTGCGAGTGGACGTAGCAGCCCTTAAGAACAAAAATAGTGGAAGATGATGAAGATACATAGACACAGCATATTAGCCAAGCTACTATTCGCTATACTATTTGCATTTGGTTCTACAAATATTCATGCACAGAGAATTAGTAATGGGTACAGTTGCGTTCTGTATATATGCCCGGATAGCACCATTTCAGCCATAGGTTACAATGTTTGTTTTCAACTTGGAGATGGTACTTCTTCTCTTGATAGACACATACCCGTCAAGGTAAAAGGGCTGCATAATGTTGTTGCAGTAAATGCACTTGGTTCCATTGCGCTGTTGGCAGATGGCACCGTTTGGCAGTGGGTACAAAATTGTAAATACATGTTAAAAAGAATTGACATCGATAGCGTTGTGTCAATTAGCTCCGGAACTCAATCAAATGGTGGCAACTTCTATAGTGCGCTACGTAGCGATGGCTCCCTTTGGATGTGGGGAGATGCCGACCACAAAAGTAACGTCTGGTGGGGCTACACCGACACCCTTGAGCGAATGGATTTGCCAAGGGTTAAAAAGGTGGTGGGTGGATTGCTTGGTGTTGTTGCACTCTGTGAGGATGGAACCGTTTGGACTTGGGGTTCGTCTAATTTTGAAGGAAATGGCAACCTAATTAGCTATCCATACGACCAAATTTTCAGCCCTCAGCAGGTATTTTCACTTTCCAACGTAGTTGATGTTGCTGCAGGATTGGATAATTGCTGGGCGTTAAAAGATGACAGCACAGTATGGGGTTGGGGATATTCATTCTATAATTATCCAGAAAAGATGAAAATATCTGAAATAAAAAAGATATTTAGAAGCAACTCACCTACTGATAAGTACCTTTATGCACTAACTAAAAATGGGACACTTCTTCGTACTGCTAGTTCTTATGGGGAAGAATTTATCGACACTATAAAGTCTATTAAAAACATAGCCGAAGTAACTTCGTGTTCGAGCGATATAGAGTCGACGTATATCCTAGATTCTAATGATAATATTTGGCGATGGGGTGGAAACACTTATGGCCAACTTGGCAACTTCACCACCTACCCCATCGATACCCCGGAGGTTATGCCCCACAAATGCTTGGCGGTTAACTGCGATACCATAACCAAAAATCCCGATGTGCTTATGCTCGACACGCTGGTGTATCCCGGCCAACCGGTGGATGTGGAGGCATCCCTTTCTGAAGCTGACCTATACTGGTGGTATCCTCAAAGCAACGTGATTAACGGAAAATACAGCCAAAAGGCCACCGTAAAAATCACCACCGACGACGTTGAGTTTAACGCCGTATTGATGGATTCATACGGCTGCATGCGAAAGGAACGGTTCATGCTCCGCAAATTATGCCCGCCTGAAAAAACAACCCTCGATACCACAACCTACCCGGGTGCCACCATTCTATTAAATGCCGGAGATGGTACATCTTACACCTGGAGTCCAACGCAAGGCTTAAGTTGCAACTATTGTAGCAACCCATTGGCAACAATCAATAGTCCAACCACCTATACCGCCTCCTACACCGACATCTATAATTGCCAAGCAAAGGAAAATTTTATTATTCGGATTCGCGATTGCGATACAATTGTAAAGGCAAAGGATAGCCTAATGGTGGACACCCTCGTAACCCCCGGTAGCACAAACCGGCTAAAAGCGTCAAATGCCGAAACCTACAGTTGGTCGCCCACAGCCGGTTTAAGTTGCAGCAGCTGCCAATCCCCCAATGCCCGCATATTTACGAATACCGAATACACCGCCACAATGATGGACCGCTACCATTGCCAGTGGCAGGAGCGATTTAAGTTGACAAACTGGTGCGACAGCTCCACGCTATCCAACCCACCAGTGCTAATAGATACGGTAACCTATCCACAGGCCACCCTCAACTTTTTGCTTCCGGTTGGTAGGCAATACTTGTGGCAGCCGGGAACTGGATTAAGCTGCACCAACTGCAAAAACCCAACAGCTACAGTAACAGCACCAATTCTATACGAGGCCGATATGGTAGACAGCTTCCAATGCAGCTCAAAGGCACGGTTCAACATTCGCATTAGGGACTGCGACACCATTGTAACGCAAAACAACATTGTTCGCTTGGATACAGTGGTTCACTTTACAACTAACATTCCGCTCACTGCCTCCGAAAGTTACAATGGATACACATGGAATCCAACCACTGACCTAAGCTGTAGCGACTGTCAGGTTCCAACATTTTTAGCCAAAGACTCAGCCACCTATACCGTTGACATCTACGACAAATGGCGATGTCCTCTCAATGAAATTTTCAAGATAGCCATGGTGAGAGAAGATGTTATTATACCCAACGTGTTTACCCCCAATGGTGATGGCATTAATGACTACTTTGAAATCAAAGGCCTGAAGCCAAACTCTACGTTACGTGTATACAATAGCAACGAAATTTTAGTATTCAGCTCGGAACAGTACGATGGGAGTTGGAATGGCACCGATAGCAATGGCAACAAGCTCACCGAAGGAACATACTGGTACATTCTCAATGTTCCAGAATCGGGAAGATATACCGGGTGGGTATACCTTAAAAGGTAAAAAGTTTATTAAACAAGAAGGGAGGCAATCGCCTCCCTTCTTTCTATGTAAATTCACACAAAACTACTTCTTAGGAACAATGGCTATGGCAGCACCGCCGCCGGGAGCCAGCTTTAGGGTAAGCGTTGAGCTGCTGTCGACGCTAAAGTTCTCTATCTTAAATGCAGTTGGATTCTTGTCCCAATCGGCATCGTCACCATCGCCGTAAACGGTGGCAACGTAATGCTTCCCGGGGTCAAGAAAGTCCAGCTTTATGGTTAGCGTTCGCGCATCGCCATTGGTTACGCTACCCACAAACCAGCGCTCGCCGCCCCTCTCCTTCCGAGCAATGGTAACGTATTGGCCAATCTCCCCATTCAGCACCTTGGAGGTTTCCCAATCCACCGGCACATCACGAATAAACTGGAATGCCGGATTCTGCTCATAGTTCTGAGGCAGGTCGGCTGCCATCTGCACGGGGCTATAAATCACAACGTAAAGGGCCAGCTGCTGCGCAAGCGTAGTGTTAACCTGATTATGTGGCCTATAGGGCTTTAGCTTTAAGTCGAAAATGCCCGGTGTGTAATCGATGGGCCCGGCAAGCATCCGTGTAAACGGAATAATGGTGAGGTGCTCCGGCGGGTTTCCGCCATCGGTTGCCCAGGCGTTGAACTCCTGACCGCGCAGCCCTTCACGGGAAATAAAGTTGGGGTAAGTTCTGCGAATTCCCGTTGCCATAATGGGTTCGTGTGCATCTACAGCAATACCATACTTTGCAGCGGTTTCCAGCACCTTTTGGTAGTGGTTTACCATCCACTGCCCGTGATGGTATTCACCATTCGGAAGAATCTTCCCAACGTAACCGGTCTTTACCGTATGGATATCCAACGATTTCATGAGGGCATAGGCCGTGTCCAACTGCCGTTCATAGGCCCGTGGCGTGCCGGCAGTCTCGTGATGCATAATCAGGTTAACGCCCTTCTCCTTTCCATAGCGTACAACCTCCTTAAGATCGTAGTCGGGGTATGGAGTAACGTAGCTAAAGGTGCTCTCACGGTCGGCAACCTTACCCCACTTTTCCCAGCCCTCATTCCAACCCTCAACCAATATGGCGCCAATGTTATTCTTGGCCGCAAAGTCAATTAGCTTCTTGGCGTTTTCGGTGGTGGCACCATGCCTGCCGCTGGCCATGTCCCAGGTAACAATGCCCAGGTGCATTCCCCACCATATCCCCACATATTTGGTGGGTTTCACATACGATACATCGCCCAGCTTATTTGGATCGTTGAGGTTTACCAGCAGCTTCGACTCAATGAGCTCCCCTGCTCTATCTGTAACCTGTATGGTGCGCCATGGAGTATTGAACGGTGCTGCAACCTTGGCACGGTATCCAAAGTCGGTGCCAACGAGCTTGCTCATCATCATCAACTTATCGGGAAAAATTTGTAGCGTGATGCCGGGATAGTTGTAGAGGGCGGCCTCATGAAAGCTGAGGTAAACGCCATCATCGGTTTTCATTGTAATGGGCGTATTCACCGCATTATCCTTGATGGATGAGATGGCCAGATTGCCATCCTTCAACCGTTTAGCAACGTCAATATCCTTAAAGCGGGTTGTGCTGTAGAGATGCTCGTAGCTATCCCAGTCTCCGGGCTGCCACCAGCACATGGGGTTGCTGGTAAGTTGAAACTGGGTATTCTCATCGGTAATCACCATCTCCTTCAGATTTGGCTGCTTTGGAAACTCATAGCGAAATCCCAAACCATCATCGAAAACACGGAACACGAGATTCATTTGTCGTTTTAACCCACTACGTTCCTGTAGGTTAACCCGCAACTCCCGGTAATGGTTTACCACCTCCCGCTGCTCGCCCCAGGGCATTGTCCAAGTTTCGTTAAACTCGCGTGTCTGCTGCCCTGTAATTTTAAAGCCCGCCTTCAGCGAAGGAGCCCCCTTAAAATCGAAGCCCAAGGTGGAGGTTTCCACAACAGGCTTTCCCTTATAAACAACACGGTAGGCCGGCTCACCCTTGGCAAGCAGCATAAACTCTACCGTTAGATCACCCGAGGGTGAAGAGATGGCCAGTGGCTTATGGCCATTGGCGCTGAGTGAACCCGACCAAAGCATTGCCATCGCTCCCAGCCAGGTAAAAATCAGTTTTGCTCCTCTTTGCATGGTAAATATTTTAGGTTGAAAAAAGTTCGATAAGGGCAAAGGTAGCAAAATGGGCAAGCCAGCATTTCTTTGGAAATGGCAATGCTGCCAAAAAGTGCGCAAACGATTACGGAGAGAGAAGAATGACCATATCAATAACTTCAAAGATGGATTTACCCATTCAGGTTCAACCTCAAATTAAGGATTGCAAATGGGTTCATTCGTATCTGCTAACGCTTAAGATCAAGTGCAATAGGATAGATAAAAGAAAATCGGGCAACAATGAATAAAGAATTTTAATAACTTTGGTATTGAAACCATAACCTACCAAAAAAGATGAAAACCTATCTAACCCTGCCTTTCGTATTTGTAATCTCACTATTCACCTTTAACGCAGTTGCTCAAAACAACAACACCGACTCCTCAGCTATAACTATAAGTAAGAAGGTAGTTGGGAAGGATGGAAAATCGCTCTTCATTGGCTCTTATAAAAAAGATAGCCAAATTCGTGAAGGAGAATTCCAATTTTTCAACAGTGATGGAAAAGTTGAAGTTGTTGGTCACTACCAAAACGATAATCCTTGTGGAAATTGGATTTTTTATAATAACCGAGGCAAAGTCATTAAGACGATAAACTATGCCTCCGCATTCACCGTAATAAATCAGAATAAAAGTCAAGCTGAGGTTAAGCAACCCGTATCCTCAAATGACAGCCTGAAAACCAAACCAGAGCTTGTTGTTGTTGAAGAGATGCCAACATTCAACAATGGTGGGCCAATGGCATACAATAGCTATCTCCAAACCAATCTTCATTATCCAACTTACTGCCAACTTCTTGGAATTGAAGGTGAGGTAATAGTTTCATTTACAGTTGATAAAGATGGCAGCGTGGTTGATCCCTCAATAATTAAAGGCGTTAATCCCGACTTTGACACAGAAGTTTTGAGACTCGTTCTCGACTCACCTAAATGGAAACCTGGCAAGTCAAAAGGACAACCCGTTAAAGTGCGTTTTACATTTCCAGTAATTTTCAAATTATAAAGTTGTTTCCTTTTGCATAGCCTCCTAGAAGGTCAACAAGACATTACCAAAATCAAGAATCTTGTATCTTCGATATTCAAACCATAACCTACAAAAAAAAAAATGAAAACCTATCTAACCCTGCCTTTCGTATTTGTAATCTCACTATTCACACTAAACGTAGCTGCTCAGGAAATAAACAAAACCGACTCCGCCTCAACTTTAACAAGGACAAAGGTGGTAGGAGATGATGGAAAAACACTTTTCATAGGCTCATACAAAACGGGTAGCCCGATTCGCGAGGGACAATTTCAGTTTTTCAACAAGAAAGGTAAGTTGGAAGCCATTGGATATTATCGTAACAATAGGCCCTGTGGGAAATGGATATACTACGACAAGGATAATGCTGTTGTTAAAACGCTCGACTACGAATCGACCTTTTCGCTACTACCTCCAGTATACAATAGCAACGAGAGTAACGAAGAGATTGACCAACCTAGGCCAGATGATGGCAACCGGACAGTTTATTTCCTTGTTGAGGATATGCCCACATTCAATAATGGAGATTACAACGAATTTAGGAAATATATTCAGCAAAACCTTCAATTCCCGATCTATTGTTTAGACTTAGGGTACCAAGGGAAAGTATTTGTTCGATTTATTGTGGATGAAGATGGGAAAGTAATTAACCCAACGATTGTAAAAAGTGTAAATCCAGATATGGATGCTGAGGTTTTGCGGGTAATTTCAGAATCACCAAGATGGAAGGCTGGCATGCGAAACGGAAAACCAGTTGCTGTTGCATTTACCTTCCCTATCACTTTTCAATAGGTTGTGTTGGCCACAAAATGATAGGTTGGCAAGTTTTGAAAGAGTTATAAATAAAGGCTATACTGCGAAGAACCCTTCAACCATTGCGGTGCATGGCATCTCCATTTCGTTGAACAACTGTTGAGCATGCATCGATCACGCAAGAGGAGACCTTATCCCCATGGCTGAAGCCGTGGGTTATGTATGTTCTTGGAATGATTTTAGGAGAAAAATATTTCGTCCCTACATACGGTCACATTCTTTTACTTCTTTTACTTCTTCTAACTTCTTCTAACTTCCTATACCTTCTTGTATCTTCTTTTCCCTTTTCTCCCAATTTCTTCAATTTTCCAAAACCTTTGCACCACAAGCTTGTTTACCTTAGGAAATAAGCAAAAAGTGGCTAGCATTGGCCAAAGTTTGCTACCTTTAGGCAAAGCTGGCAAAAGCGATGGAACGAGAAATTCAAAGCACCAAGAGCAAGGCGCTCAGCATAAATCTGGATAATGCCATTTACGGCACACTAGCCGAAATTGGTGGTGGTCAGGAGGTGGCTCGAGCATTCTTTCAGGCGGGTGGAGCCTCGGGCACCATTGCTAAAAGCATATCCGCCTACGACAAGACCTTCTCCGATCACCTCTACAACGAGGGCCTGCCCGACCGTTACGTTTCTGAGGAACGGCTGCACCGCATGCTCAATCACGAATACACGGAGCTCATCGACGTACTGGGGGATAAGCACGGCCCCGACACCCGCTTCTTCGCCTTTGCCAATACGGTGGAGACCATCAACTTCGCCAAAACCAACCAAGGGCACGGTTGGCTGGGTGTTCGGTTCGAGATGAACGAGCGCGGCAGGGCCAACGAGGTGGTAATACACGTCAACCTGCAGGAGAACGACCCACTGCTTCAGCAATACACGCTGGGAACGCTTGGCGTAAACCTTATCTGGGCTTGCTTTAAAAGCATCGACAGGCCAAACACCTTTCTGCAATCGCTCATGGACAACCTCGACAACGACCGTATTGAGGTAACCATGATACGCATGAGCGGACCTGACCTCACCTGGGTGGACAATAAGCTGCTGGGAGTGCAGCTGGTGAAGAATGGCATGACCACTGCTACCATATTTGACCGACACGGCGAGGTGCGACAACCATCGGACATGCTCTACAAGAAAAACGTACTGGCTTTCAGAGGTTTCTTTCGCCCCATCACCTACGTTGGATTCGACATGCTCAAAACCAGCTACGCCATTTTCAAATCCGACCCGGAATACTCACGCGATAGCACGCTATCGCTCTGCGAGATAACGCTGAACAACCTGCTGAACGAAGGGGAAATTGACGAGCGCGACTTTCTCGACCGCGTGAACCTGCTCAACGGCATGGGCCAAAACGTGATGATTTCCAACTATCGCGAATACTATAAGTTGGTAACATACTTCTCTTGCTTCAAAATAAAGAAGCTACGCATTGTAATTGGCATACCCACCTTTCGCAAGGTTTTCGATAAGCAATACTACACCGACCTGAAAGGAGGAATACTGGAAGCCTTTGGACGGCTCTTTCCAGCAAATACGAAAGTGTACGTTTACCCAGAATTAAATGAGAAAACCGGCGAATTGGTTCATTCCGGCGATCTCAAACTTCCCGATGATATTGCACCTCTTTACCTCTACTTAAAGGCCAACCGAAAAATTCTTGAAATAACTAAGGCAAAAAAGGAGTGGCTTCACATACACCCTCATGTGGTGTTGGAAAAAATACGCCAAAACGATCCCGAATGGGAGACTATGGTTCCCAAATACGTTTCGGACGCCATTAAACACAAAAAACTTTTCGGCTACATGGCTGAGAAGTCTTTACCACGATCAAAGTAAAACAGTATGGATAAATTTTCATTTGTAGGCAATTCTGAAATTGAAGCCATTGATGAGCTTTACCAGCGCTACCGTTCCAACCCAGAAAGCGTGGACGAGAGTTGGCGCTCCTTTTTTAAGGGGTTTGAGCTAGCTCGCACCACCTACGGCGACCATCCTTCGGGTGAATTCGACAAGGAGTTCAAGGTGCTCAACCTCATCGATAGCTACCGCAAGAGGGGACATCTTTTCACCCAAACCAACCCGGTAAGAAAAAGAAGGACCTACTCTCCTACCCTCGATATCGACAACTTTGGCTTATCTAGCGAAGACCTCGATACCGTTTTTCAGGCAGGCAAAACCATCGGCATTGGTTCTGCCTCACTACGTCAAATTGTTAGCCATCTAGAGCAGACCTACTGTGCATCGGTTGGTGTGGAGTATACCTACATCCGCAAACCTGATGTTGTGGAGTGGCTGCGGTATAAAATGGAGTCTACCCAAAACCTAACCAAGTATTCTCCGGAAGAGCGCAAGCATGTGTACTGGCACCTAGTTCATGCCGTTGGATTCGAGCAATTTATCCACAAAAAATTTGTGGGACAGAAACGATTTTCACTCGAAGGTGCCGAAGCGCTGGTTCCAGCGCTCGATGCCGTTATCGAACATGGTGCAGAGCTGGGTATACAGGAGTTCATTATCGGCATGCCACACAGGGGTAGACTAAACATTCTTAACAATATACTCCGAAAACCGGCAGAAAAGCTATTTGCTGAATTTATGGGGGAGCGATACGACGAGAACATTGCCCTCGGCGATGTGAAATACCACCTCGGCTACGACAACAAAATCACCACCGATAAGGGAAAAGAAGTTTTCCTGAGCATGCTGCCCAACCCGTCGCACTTGGAGATGGTTGGTCCGGTGGCAGAAGGAATTGCCCGTGCCCGAATCGACCACCGCTACGGCAAAGACTTTAACAAGGTTGCCCCCATCATTATTCATGGTGATGCAGCTATGGCAGGTCAAGGTGTGGTGTACGAAACCATTCAAATGAGCCATTTAAAAGGCTACACAACTGGTGGCACCATCCATCTGGTAATCAACAATCAGGTGGGCTTTACCACCAACTACCTCGATGCACGCAGCAGCACCTACTGCACCGATGTAGCCAAGGTAACCCAGTCGCCAGTTTTTCACGTTAACGGCGACGATCCCGAAGCGCTTATCCATACAATAAAACTAGCGGTTGAATACAGACAAACATTCCACACCGATGTATTTATCGACATTCTCTGCTACCGGAAGTATGGCCACAACGAGGGTGACGAACCTCGTTTTACCCAGCCTACGCTCTACGACGCCATTGCCAAGCATCTCAACCCTCGCGATATCTACGCTAACTTTCTAATGAAGGAGGGCATTATAAATGCCGATGAAGCGAAGCTGATTCAAAAGGAGTATGATGACGATTTGGACGCCAAGTTGGAGTTGGCAAAAACATTCAAGAAGGTTACAATTAAGCATTTTCTGGAGGAAGATTGGAAAGGATTCCGGCACTCCGTTGCCACCGACTTCAACACCTCTCCCACCACCGGTGTTCCGTTAAAAACCCTTCATGCACTTTTCAGCAAAATAAACACGCTGCCCGATGGCAAGCCATTCTTTAAAAAATTGGCCAAGTTGCTGGACGACCGCAAGCAGATGGTGGAAAATAACAAGCTCGACTGGGCCATTGGAGAGCTGCTGGCCTATGCCAGCATCGCAGCCGAAGGACACCCCGTTCGTCTCAGCGGTCAGGACTCCGAGCGAGGAACGTTTTCCCACCGCCATGCCGCCTTCAACGTGGAGGACTCCGATGAGAAATACTTTCCCCTACAGCATATCGCCGACAACCAAGCGCCAGTGCACGTATACAACTCACACCTCTCCGAATATGGAGTAATGGGATTTGAGTATGGCTATGCACTAGGCTCTCCCAACGGTCTTACCATCTGGGAGGCACAGTTTGGCGATTTCTATAACGTGGCACAGCCAATTATCGACCAGTATATTAGCTCGGCAGAAGATAAGTGGGGGCTCCTCAACGGGCTTACCTTACTATTGCCCCACGGCTACGAAGGACAAGGACCGGAGCACTCCAGCGCAAGACTCGAGCGATTCTTAACCCTCTGTGCTCACAACAACATGCAGGTGGTGAATCCAACCACTCCTGCCAATATGTTCCACCTTCTCCGCCGACAGGTGAAGCGTGAGTTTACGCTACCACTGGTGGTGCTAACGCCCAAGAGCCTGCTCCGACATCCCAAGTGCGTGTCTACCATGCACGACCTTAGCACTGGAGCATTTCAGGAGGTAATTAACGACCCCAACACCGACCCAGAATCCGTGCTTCGCGTGGTCCTCTGCTCCGGCAAAATATACTACGATCTGCTTGCCCGTAAGGAACAGCACGAAGCTCGTGACATTGCAATTATAAGGATTGAACAGCTATACCCATTCCCAAAGGAGCAGGTGCTAAATGCGCTCGCCAGCTACCCCAACGCCATACAGTATTTGTGGGTTCAGGAGGAGCCGGAAAACATGGGTGCTTGGAACTTTGTAAATAGCCAACTGCCTAGGCTAGAAATAAAACCGGTGACCCGACAAGCCAGCGGTAGTCCGGCTGTAGGGCTGAGCAAGCTGCATTTTCTGGAGCAGGAGGAGATCATTGGAAAGGTTTTCCGAAAATGCGATTGCGAACTCAAGAACAAGTATTGCGGCTTGCAGTGCAAGGTTGGCAGTGCCCGAAAGAACGTTAAGGTAGAAAGAGACGTTATATTTGAGAAAGAATGACGAGTAACAGGTAACAAGTTACGGGTAACTTTGTAACTCGTCACCTGTAACTTTCAAAGTAAAAACTTCTAATCATCCAAAATAATGGTTGTAGAGATAAAAATTCCCAGTCCAGGCGAAAGCATCACCGAGGTGGAGATTGCCAGCTGGCTCGTTGAGGACGGTGCGGCAGTAGAGAAAGATCAGGAGATTGCGGAGGTGGAGAGCGATAAGGCTACCCTACCCCTTCTTGCTGCAGAAGGTGGAAAACTCAAAATTTTAGCAAAGCCCAATACGCCAATTAAGGTGGGAAGCGTTGCCTGCACCATCGACACTGAGGCAGCCGGAACCACACCCGCAGTGAAGCCTGCTGCACCTGCCCCAAAGGCAGAGCCAGCGGCAACACCCGAGAAAAAAGTAGAGCCAAAAGTTGCCTCGGAGCCGGTAACTAGCACCGAATCCAAGGTTAAAATCTCACCGGTTGCCCGCAAGGTGATGGAGGAGGAAGGCCTTTCTGTAAAAGACATTATTAACGGTTTAAAGCGCATTGGCAAGCACGAGGTAGATCTGGCCAAATCGGGTTTGAGCCAGACAGTAAACACCATTATTTCCCAACCACTGGAAGCCACCCGCGAGGAGGATAGGAACC
>Ga0307375_10000435_pt1 | contig 52848 bp, 45 predicted proteins | sample TR1MG_FD_202531 | JGI IMG/M metagenome (GOLD analysis project Ga0307375, IMG submission 202531) | Soil microbial communities from Risofladan, Vaasa, Finland - TR-1 | ecosystem: Environmental > Terrestrial > Soil > Coastal area > Acid sulfate soil | place: Finland: Risofladan, Vaasa | collected...
CCGCTCGATTCAGCCAACGATCACCAGGAGCCAGCCCCATCGCTTTCTTCGAGGACCTAATGGGCCAGACTATTTTGGCCGACACGATCTCAGCCAAGGCGCCAGCAGGCGAGCGGGTGGAGATCCTTACCGTCCACTCGGCCAAAGGTCGCCAATGGCGTTTTGTCGCCGTTGTCGGCCTACAAGAAGGTGGGTGGCCCAACCTCAAAGCGCGTGGCTCGCTGCTTGGGAGCGAGCGGCTAGTGGAAATACTGTCCGGTCGAACCAACCAGTCCGAACTGGAATTCACTCTTGGGACAAATACCGCACTCTTAGACGATGAACGACGTCTTTTTCACGTCGCCCTCACTCGGGCGGAGCAGCGGCTGCTCATAACGGCAGTAGATAGCGAGGACGAACAGCCTTCCCAATTTTTCAATGAAATTGTCGAAGAGCCCGACCGACCAGTCTTCGCCGAGGTTGCCCGAAGTCTTACCCTGCCAGCGCTGATTTCAAGGCTTCGTCAACTAGCCGAGGCTAGGCAAACAGCGGAGTCCAGCGGTGTTGACGCTTCGATTTTTGCCCCAAATTTACTTAGCGAACTTGCCAGGGCGGGCGTTCGAGCAGCAGATCCGGCAAATTGGTGGGGGTTGCTTCCACTATCTGATGAGCGCCCGCTTGCGCCGCAAGGGCAACCTATTCGAGTATCCCCAAGTAGCGTCGATGCATTTGAAAAGTGCCAACTTCGTTGGCTGTTGGAACGGCATGGCGGAACAAGTGGCGAAATCGGCGCGCAGGCGATTGGCACAGCAATCCACTCAGTCGTGGCCAAACTCGCCCAGCAGCCGGAGCTGTCTAAGGCAGATTTGAGCGAAGAAATCGACCGCATCTGGCCTTCCTTAGATGTTGGTACCGGTTGGAGCGCTCGCCGAGAGCGAAACCGGGTGGAAGAGATGCTCGAAAAATTTATGGTTTGGCATCGCCAGAACAGTAGGTCTCTGGTTGGCACGGAGGAATCGTTTGAATTCGAATTGGATCGTGCTCTAGTTAGAGGCTCAATTGATCGTCTCGAAATCACCAGCGATGGCGCTTACGTAGTTGTAGACCTAAAGACCGGTTCCACCCCACTTACGGTAGAAGATGGATCCAACACGGCTCAACTGCAGTTGTACCAACTCGCAGTGATCGCTGGTGCCGTTGAGAAGGCGGGCGCTAGTGCGTCAAGTGCGGGTGCCGAATTACTTTACGTCGGAAATTCAGCTAAGAAAGCAACTGTTCGGAGCCAAGCACCGATTGATCTTGAGTTAGTTAGCGCACGGCTAATGGAAGCCGCAGAGGGAATGTCGGGCAATAAGTTTGAGGCCATTGAGAATGAGCTCTGCCGTAATTGCAATGTTCGTAGCAGTTGTCCCTTAATGCTCGACGGTCGGTCAGTGATTCAACCGTGACTCTTCGATTCAGCGCTAGAGACATTGCCGAACGAATTGGGCTCGACCTGCCCACCATCGAGCAGGAGCGCATCATTGAAGCTCCGCTTACTCCGGCGGTGGTTATCGCAGGCGCCGGCTCTGGCAAGACCGAAACGATGAGCTCAAGACTGGTCTATCTGGTCGCAAATAACCTGATTGAGCCAGAGCGAGTGCTCGGCTTGACGTTCACTAAAAAGGCCGCAACCGAATTGTCGCAGCGGGTTCGCAGACGCCTGGCGCTACTTGGTCGCGCCGGACTTATCGGTGCTGGCTCGGGCGAAGTTTCAATTAGCACCTACCACTCATACGCCGGCCGCATCTTGGGCGAACATGCGCTTCGAATCGGGGTCGAACCACCTAGTCGGATTGCTGGCGAGGCCAGGGTCTGGCTCCTGGCGGATCGAATTGTCAGTCGTTATGACGGGACGATGTCTTCGACAAACTCGAGCCCTTCATCGGTAACTGGCTACGTAATTGATCTGGCAAATGAGATGGCTGAGCATGGCGTAACAGTTGAAGAGGTGACCACATTCACCTCCAAATTAGTAGACGAACTGATGGCCATTGACTCAGATGATCGATACGGCATGCAGCTGCCGGTGCGTGAGATAGTCGAGCGACAACGCTCCAGATTGGAACTGCTTCCGCTGGTTCAACTTTTTCAGGAGGCTAAAAGCGTCGAAGGTGAACTCTCCTTCGACGACCAGATGTCGCTCGCGGCCCAAATTGCCGCCCAAATTCCTTCGGTTGGTGAACTCGAACGTAGCCGGTATGGAGTAGTTCTCCTTGACGAGTATCAAGATACAAGCCAGAGCCAGTTGCTACTTATGAAATCCTTATTCGGCAATGGGCACCCGGTGACCGCTGTCGGAGATCCTTGCCAATCCATTTATGGCTGGCGTGGTGCAAGTGCTCATACGTTGGAGAGTTTCCCCAGTGAATTTCCTGGTGCCGACGGAGCCAGGGCAGAGACCTACCCTCTCATGATCAGTTGGCGCAACGACACATCGATACTTGCCGCCGCGAATGAAGTATCTGGGGAGATTCGGGCACTGGCTGATACTCCGCTACTTGCTAGCCCTAAGGCAACACAAGGCGAACTCGTATGCGGCCTCTACGAATCCACAGCGCACGAGGCCTCAGCGATCGGCCAATTCATAAAGGAACGCTGGCAGGAAGGCTCGAACAGCAGTGCCGTTCTTGTGCGCAAACGGTCGCAGATTCCACTGATCGAATCTGCACTCCGATCACATCACTTGCCCGTAGAAGTAGTTGGCGTCGGCGGCCTTCTGCTGACCCCCGAAGTAGCAGATCTACAAGCGACCCTTGAGGTTCTGGTGAATCCCGAAGCCGGGAATTCGCTTATGCGTCTTCTCACCGGAGCGCGCTGGCGTATTGGGGCACATGACCTGGTGGCACTGGCAAGGTACGCCGCAACTCTGATCAAGGACGTGGAGCCAACTGACGATGGAGATGAAGCCAGAAGCATTATTGATGCCCTTGATCAGATTGAGAACGCACCTCGAGAGATATTCTCGGAGTTGGGTTTCGAGCGCTTAACTCGGCTGTCACGGGAGTTGTCTCGATTGCGTCGAAGCCTGGGATCGGCGCTTCCGGATCTGATTCTGGAGGTTGAATACTCATTGGGCGTTGATCTTGAGGTTGGCGCTCACCCAAGGTCAGCTACTCACGCTAGAGCGCATCTGGATCGATTCCTCGAGGAAGCCGTAGATTTTTCCGAAGGCGGCGGAGGCAGCGCAGTACTCCGTTCATTTCTTTCATATTTGCAGACCGCAAGTTCGGCAGAGCGGGGCTTGAAACCAGGCGAGGCCGAGGTGAGTACCTCAGTTGTACAGATCCTTACTATTCACGGGGCCAAGGGCCTTGAATGGGACGTCGTGGCGGTCGCTGGTCTTACAGAAGGTACGTTTCCAAGTAAGGATCGAGGCGACGACAACTGGTTACGCCGAGCGGCCGTGCTGCCCTTTGCCCTGCGTGGGGATAAAACGGCGTTGCCGGAATTCGAATACCTGCGCGCCGCGACTCAGTCAGATCTGGCAGATTTCGCGGCGGAGTTCGCACTTGCTTGCTCGACCCATGCGCAACGGGAGGAAATTCGACTCGGATATGTGGCGATAACAAGGGCAAAACACTCTCTCTTCTGCACTTCGTCGTGGTGGGGGAGCGGAAAAAAAGCGACAGGTCCGAGCCAGATCTATGAGACGGTCCGACGCATTGCTGAAACTGAGGGCGCGATAGTTTGCGATACGCCGCTGCCTTTAGAGAAAACGAATCCGATTTTGGAAACTAAGAATTCGATCACGTGGCCATTTGATCCGCTGGGATCACGCCGAAGTTCGGTCGATACCGCTGCAGAGTTAACAATGTTTGCGATTCGTAACTCAACGCCGGTGCCCGAGCCACTCGATTCTGAGCAGGAATCATTGTTGAAGGATGCGCAGACCTTGCTGCGAGAGTTGGCCGGGCGGCTACGCGATGCTGGAGATTTTGTTTCACTCCCACCTCGCCTGTCGGTCTCGACGCTCATCGAATTATCGACAGATCCCGTAAGACTGGCACGGCAGATCCGTCGCCCGCTGCCAAAGGAACCGAACCGCATAGCAAGGCGCGGTACTGAATTTCATCAGTGGCTAGAAGGTCAATTCGGTTCGTCGTCGCTGCTGGATCTCGATGAACTTCCGGGTTCGGCGGATGCGGATGCTGTCAATGATGGCGATCTCAAGCAATTGCAGAGCGCTTGGAGCAAGAGTGATTGGGCAAGCCGCTCGCCGATAGAAGTTGAAATTCCATTCGAGACGCAGATTGATACCATCGTCTTGCGCGGTCGTATTGATGCTGTCTATCAGAACGCAGATGGAAGTTATGAAGTCGTAGATTGGAAGACCGGGCGACCAAAGCAGGGGGAAGAGGGCGAGAGCGCAGCGCTGCAGTTAGCGGCTTATCGGCTTGCCTGGGCCAGAATCAAAGGGGTTGATCCAAGCCAAGTGAGCGCCGCCTTTCATTATGTTGCCCAGAATTTGACGGTGCGTCCTTCGGATTTGAAATCGTATGAAGAGTTGACCGCGATGATCACGACGCTCCCAAGCAGCAAATAGCGCGAACTAATAGAGTTGCCGACGTGGTTGTAGCGGAAACAAATCCCGAATTCGAGAACCTCTCATTAGATGTGGCTTTTGACCGAGCAGCTTATCTTCGGGCCGATGAGCAAAGGCTCAGTGAGCTCTTGAGAGATTCGTCCACTCGAATTTTGCGCATTTTCGACGGGCGTTTTGCCTGGGTTCAAGATTCTGAGCCACGGTCGGATCCGCGCGCACCTGCACAGACGGATTATTTTTTCCTTGGCCTTGATGAGAATCAGGTCGCCTATTTTGCAGAGCACCATGAGCACGATGATCCAGATTCGGCTGCCACGCTCCGAGACAATGACTGGCCTGATTTTGAGCGATCGCTGGCAACCCATGCAGTCGCCTTGACAAATTGGCACGGTACGCATCCAAAGTGCCCAAGGTGCGGGGGAGAAACTCATCCAATCCTTTCTGGGTCTGTACGACGTTGCCAAGTCGACGGCACTGATCATCATCCAAGGAGCGATCCGGCAATTATCAGTCTTGTCTGCGATCGGGATGATCGGCTGCTGCTTGGTCGACAACGCACTTGGCCAGAGCGTCGGTTCTCCGCCTTTGCTGGGTTTGTCGAGCCCGGTGAATCGCTTGAAGACTGCCTTCGGCGCGAGATTTTCGAAGAGTGCGGGCTCAAAGTCGAGCGACCAAAATATCTCGGTTCGCAGGCCTGGCCCTTTCCTGGTTCATTAATGGTGGCTTTCCACGTGGTTGCGATCAATGTTGGACAGGAGCGGGCCGACGGCGACGAGATCGCTGAGATCAAGTGGTTTACCCGAGAACAACTCAAGATCCAGTACGAACGCGAAGAGGTCCTCCTGCCGCCACGCATCAGCATTGCGCGAAGAATGATCGAACATTGGTATGGCGGCCCACTTGAGCGCTGATCAAATCCTGGCCAGCCTCGACGACGAACAGCGCCAGGTTGCGATCAATCAGAGCGGGCCACTATGCGTTCTGGCCGGCGCCGGAACTGGAAAAACCCGGGCCATTACACATCGAATTGCTTACGGTGTCCAAGCTGGCATGGTTACTCCGCAGAACATTCTGGCTCTGACGTTTACTTCCCGAGCAGCCGGCGAGATGCGAACTCGACTTCGTACCCTCGGAGTATCAGGGGTCCAAGCACGGACTTTTCATGCGGCGGCCTTGAGGCAACTGACTTTCTTCTGGCCGAAAGCAGTTGGATCTCAGATGCCCGAAATTATTCAGAACAAAAGTTCGTTGATCGCCAAGGCACTGACCAGAAGTGATGCCACTGACCGTGCTCTCCTACGAGATCTGGCAAGTGAGATCGAGTGGGCAAAGGTGAGTCAAATAGCACACGATGATTACCTTGGCGCCGCTACCGAGGCAGGACGTGCCACGATTGGTAATTTCGACTTGGCGCAATTCGCGTCGATTTACGCAGACTATGACGAAATTAAAAGTGACAGCGGCCATATTGATTTCGAGGATGTGCTTTTATTGACTGTTGGAATTCTCAACGAACGAGACGATATTGCCGGTCAAATCCGAGCCCAATACTCCAAATTTATTGTTGACGAATACCAAGATGTCTCGCCGCTACAACAGCGCCTACTTGATCTTTGGCTGGGCGAACGTCGGGAGTTGTGCGTAGTGGGGGATGCCAGCCAGACGATTTACACCTTCGCGGGTGCAACTCCAGCGTTCCTGCTTGGCTTCACGACCAGGTACCCAGATGCGCAGACGGTTCGTCTGGTACGCGACTATCGATCAACGCCGGAAGTAGTGGATCTGGCGAATCGACTTCTCAAGAACGCACCGGGGAAAGTGGATCTGATTTCAATCGCGCCATCTGGTCCGCGGCCCACTTTCTCGGATTATTCGGATGAAGTTGTCGAGGCCTCAGAGGTGGCTCGCAGTGTTGCCAAGTTGGTTGATAGCGGCGTTTCACTCTCCGAAATTGCCATTTTGTATCGCACGAATTCCCAATCAGCGGCATATGAAGAGAGCCTGACAGAGCAGAACATTCCCTACCAGGTTCGCGGTGGCGAAAGATTTTTCGAGCGGACGGAAGTCAAGGGTGCGTTGAGGTTGCTCCGCGGCGCCGCCGTTGGTAGCCCCGAATCTGATGTTCGCACAGAAGTGGTAAATGTGCTTGAGAGCACTGGTTGGTCACTGCTTAAGCCGCCGCCGGGCGGAGGTGCAGTGAGATCGCGTTGGGAATCACTGGCGGCAATCGTCGCACTCTATGACGAACTGGCGGCCACAAGGTCAGGATTGACACTGCGCCAATTCGTCGATGAGTTGGATGAACGTCGCCAAGCCCAACACGCGCCAACCCTTGATGGCGTGACGCTGGCAACTCTTCATTCAGCCAAAGGACTCGAATGGGATGCGGTTTTCGTGGTTGGGCTCAGCGAGGGTCTCATGCCCATTTCAATGGCCACCACGGAGGAAGGAATCAGCGAAGAACGACGCCTGCTCTACGTCGGCATCACACGAGCGCGAACACACTTGTTCTTCACTTGGTCACATGCTCGTACTCCCGGCGCGCGCGCAACTAGGTCGGCATCGCGGTTCCTAGACCTGTTACGCCCGAGCGTGGCCAGAGCGCGGTCGGTACCAAAGCCGCCCCGAGCCCTTGCCAAATGCCGGATCTGCCAACGCCCGCTAGCTACTTCAAGCGAGCGAAAGTTGGGTCGCTGCGCCACCTGCCCTGGCGGCGGCGACATCGGCCTCCTAGACCAACTTCGCGAGTGGCGGACCTTGACCGCGAAGGCCACGAACATGCCTGCCTATACGGTCTTCACCGATTCCACCTTGCAAGCTATCGCGGAGATCCACCCGACAACTCTTGAAGAGTTGGCGGGCATTTCCGGCGTCGGGCCGATCAAATTGACGCGCTACGGCGAAGAACTGCTGGCTCTGCTGTCCTAACTGCTAGCGGTTCCCAACTTATGCCGCATCAACTCTTTCGGCCGTCTCTGGCCGGCTCAGGCGAGGACGTCCTGGCGATCGCTTCGCCGCGACTATCCGGCCGTCTTCAAAGATTTCACCACCCCAAACCCCGCACGGCTCACGCCGGGAAATTGCGCCATCGAGGCAGGCACTCTGCAACGGGCAGGTACGGCAGAGCGCTTTCGCCTCCTCAAGCCGATTCGTCGTCTCGGCAAAGAAGAGTTCCGGGTCGGCGAAGTGACATGGCAAGTCCACTCCATCGACCGGTGAAGCCGGAGCTTCATCACCATCAGCCCAGCCGGGGATGAGGAACTCGCTCAACACCACACTCATCTTCGTCTCCTCTCATCTTCTGTCTCTGGTCGAACGGGCTTTAGCAAAAAGAAAGGGCCACGGATCATTGAGATCCGCGGCCCGGGGCCATGACGCACTATGCGTCTATAACTCCCGGGTAGGCGGGTTTGCTCCATACCAGAACGCCGAAAAAGCCACTGCCTGATGGGCAGCCGGCGAATTGGCGTAGTGCATAGTCACGTGCTTGCTCCCCTGTCGTTGTCGGTCGTTTTCCTTGCGGCGCCAGGGTAACTGGGAAGAGCGCCTCCGGGCAACCTAATTAATTTGCTTAACGGTTTTCTGCCTCGTTCTCGTCCCGCCCGCCTAGATTCCATGAGCAGCCGCAACGGGGATGTCGCTTACGTGCCGCACTTGAGATGCTCAGAGACGCTTCGATTCGGAGGGTCGTATCGGCCAGTCGCGAATGAGCCCGCGGATCCGGATCATCCAGGAGTGAGAGCGCTGCTAGAGCGCCTAACCCAGCCGCTACTTGGGCCAGCGCCGCCGGCGGCTCATGATCAGTCTGGCCACATAACTCGACCGTGTACCAATTCGGATCCCGATCTAGTCGATCTAGTGTTAGGCAGCGCAGACAGGAATTTTTCCCGGGCACTACTAGGGGCCCTATCTCGATTGCATCGCCCCGGGATTCAATCAACAAATGTGAAACTGAGAAATTCATCCAAGCCAGGATTTCGCTAGGCGCTGGCGGTCTGGTGATGATCACTAAGGCTGGCTGTTTGATTTTGCGGGCAGTGACCCTCGGGTAGTCGCGGGAGAGGCTCCGTTCCAAATCGCGGGCAGCATTTTGGCCCACGCTGGAAAGTGAAGAAACGGGCAGATGCTGACTCGTGATGCTCCGCTGATCCGATAGACGCAACTCGCCGACGCCCCCAGCGGCTAAGGATCGGGCGATGTTTGCCCCGATTAGCCCACAGCCGTAAATATCAATTCTCGCTCGAGATCTGGCCAGTAGGGCTGCTTGACCGCCGTCGATGACCCCGCTGTGATGAGTCGTGATTTGAAGCTCCGGCCAATTTTCATTTCCGCTGCTTGAAGGGGTCTCTTGGTCAAGCAGTCCGAAGGACTCCAACGACTCAATGATTTCCATGACCAGATTCACGCCCTGATCCAGAAGGAGGGCAATTTCAGGTGGGGTGTACCGACCCTTGAGCAACGGAATCACCGCAGCGGCTAGGTCTTGTTGGAACAGTAAGCCGCGCTCGCGACGGCCAACGAAGAAGCCATCGCTGCGGGAGACGTAGATCAGGCCGGTCTTAAGCGCCGGCCGTCGAAGCTGAGTTTTAGTTGGGATCACCAGTGCAGCCTGTTTGAATCGAGCCTAGCTTGACGCCTTGTCGGTCACAGAGGTGACGGCAAAGTTAGTTTCCGTCGCGCTAAGTCTTCTGGAGTTCCAACTGGGCTCGCCGGAGTTACAACTTGGTTGAGATGCCGGCCCCGGAAAGCCAGAAACTGGCTCCACCCGCTTCAATAAACCTTCTTGCTTACGCCTTGCCGAGAATGCGGTTAAGAGTAGTGCCACACACAGAGCACTTGCCCTTTGCCATGCGGCGACCTGATTCGGAGACCACTACGTGACCTTCGAAATCACGCTTCTCTTTGCATTTCACGCAATAGGCGTCGCCTTTGTAGCTTTCGGTCTCTGCCATGTTGTCCTCCTGGTGCTGGATTCGATGTCCGCGCCACCAAGTGGGCGTGACGTGATGACACTACAGGCTGGTGAGCGTGAGACGAGAATTTCAGGCGCCCTTTTAGGCGCTTTCTAGGCGTATCCAAGTGGAATCTGAGCTAAATGTCCGATAAATCGCTTATGCCGCTTTGTCCGCCCTGCCAACCCTCCAGAAAACCTATCGCGCGCTCGGTGCGGGCATAGCGCCGCTCAAGTTCGTAGAAGCGCTCGCTATGGGCAGCTTCAAGCAGGTGGGCTAGCTCGTGAACCAGAACGTAGTCGAGGACGTATTTGGGCATGCCTGCGATCCGAGTTGAGATTCGGATGCTGGCGTCATCGAGGGTGCAAGACCCCCAACGGGAGAGCATCTGGGAACTCCAGCGGACCGAAGTTGGTTGTGCCTTGCCGTCGAAAAGTTCCCGGCTCAATTTGGCGGCTCGAGTTTGGAGCTCATCGTCTCCGGGCCTGAGCTTGCGTTCGGAGCGCTCCACTTTGGCCACCATTTCGGGCACCAATTTGGCTTCCTCACGTTTGCTCATTCGAGCCGGAATTGCCACCACTATTGATGATCCCTCGCGAAAGGCGCTTACCGTCCGTTTGCGCCTGGCGCTTCGGCGGACGATTACCTGGGTGGGTGCAGGTGTTGAACCTTGCGGGGATATTTGTGGTGAAGCAACCGCATTTTCCGAGGCCGCAAGGTCGGTTCCCTTGAGGTCGGCTGAAAATCCAAAATCAAGGAACTCGCTGAAATTAGAATCCCCCATGGCAGGTACGGTAGAGCAGTCTTCAAAGATTCCTCGTATTGACCCGATTACCGGACAGGCTCTGATTGGAGCAGAGTAATGCTCAGCCTGGATTGCCGAATTTGAGGTCAGACATCCTCAACTTATTGGGTTCTATCCACAGTTTTCCGGAATTGATACACAGGTACTCCACAACCCAGATCGCCTGCAGTATCCATGCCAAACGAAAAATACGTGGAGTATTTTCTTAAAAGTGTCAAGTAGTTGACTACACACCCAGTTAACTCGTAGCGTCAGCACATCCAAGCTCCCGGATAACCGGTCGGATGTATGCAAGGGGAAGGCATGCAATCGAACGTGCGTCCCGGGAGCTTGGTTTTTTCATGCTTCGCGTGAGGCCATGACAGAAATCGAATCATTAACTAAATTTCTTAGTGCGATATCTGAATTACTGGGAAGTTCAGTTACCGGAAACCAAGCTAGATCGTCAGATTCTTCACTCATTATCGTTACTGCATTGGCGGGTGCAAGAACCGCGTATTGAACGTCATAGTGAATTGTTCCACCATCTTTTCTGCAATCAATTACATGTGCGTCTAATCGGATTGGCAGGTCGTGCAACAAAATCAGTCCGGTAATTCCTGACTCTTCGTGCGCCTCTCTTAAAGCGGCTTGAGCTACACCGGCGTCCTCCGCTTCGCAATGCCCACCGGTCTGGAGCCAGCGGCCAACTTTTGGGTGCAAGGTAAGCAAAACTCGTTGCTTTATAGGGTCAATTATCAGTCCGCTGGCCGTGACATGACCGGGCCGACAACCTTTTTCAAGGGCGTCCTCGTGCTCATCTAGGTGATCGAGAAAGCGTTTACGTAAGCGAACTTGATCTGGGCGCGAATCGGTAAAATTTGTGAGTGAGATTCTGGCTTCGTCTCGAAGACTCATGAATCGGTGAGGCCAGAAAGATCGTCGGGAACATCGAAGGCCCTGAAGAAGGAAGTCGGGTCCTCTATCCCTTTTGTGTCGGGAAGCAACTCCGAATGGCTCCAGAGTTCATCGCGTTTTTCGATGCCGTATTCATCCGTGGCGGCTCGCCAAAAATTTGCCGCTTCGCGCGCCAAGCGCGGGGAGACTTCTAGGCCGATGAGAGTTGCGAATGTTATTTGGGTCGGGCTCGCAGTTGCTCTCCTCCGTCTTGAAGTCTCCTGCAGATTCAGTCTTGAGGGAATGCGTTCACCCATTGCTTGGCCGACGACATCGTCGACCCAACCTTCGATCAGGGCCAGCAGAGTTTCAAGTCTGGTTAGCGCGGCTTCTTGGGCGGGAGTGTGTGCTGGCGAGAAGAGACCGCTATCTATAGCTTCCTGGAGGGCTTGTGGGTCATCGCTTTGACCCATCGCTGCGATCGTTCGCTCAGCCTGCTCTTGGATCGCTTCGATATTGATGATCAATCCGCTTCCGTAAGCGCTGACGGTTTCTCGCAAGGTGGGCGCGAGCCACGGGACATGGGCAAAGAGCCTAGCTGTCGCGCTTTCACGAAGAGCTAAAAAGATTCGAACGTCTTCGTCATTTAGATTTAGCCCAGCGCCCCATTCGGCGACGTTTGCTGGGATGAGAGCCTGGACATTTGTGAGTGGAAGTGTGATGTCATTTCCGCCTACGACTTTGCCAGCTAGGGCGCCGATTGTGGTGCCAAGTTGTTGGGCGAAGAGTGCGCCGCCAAGCTGCTTTACGATTGCGCCGAGCGGGCCAGCAAAGCCGCCTAATCCTGCTGGATCACTCAGGTCCCCGAGATTGAGTTCTGCTGGCAGCTGGCCACCGTCTTCAAGCTTCTTAAAGGCCGCAGACATGGTATTACCCAAGTTTTCGGCCAGCGGGCCAATTAACTCGAGCCAGCCGTCGAGAGTCTGTTCCACCCACTCAGCACGACTCCAGGCGGTAACTTTGCCGCCGGCCGCTGGCATGGAGGTGGTCTCATCAAGCCAGAGATCAGCCAGGCGTAGAGCCGAGCTGTTGGCGATTATTTCATTCTCGCTCAGGGACCGATCTCCACTTGCGCTTACGGCCGCTCTGGCAATGTCTCGAACAGCGTCGGCAGGGAGCGCGCCACCGCTAAACACTTTCCCCAGTTGGGAGAAGAACGCGCCCAAATCTCCGTTAAAGCCGAAACCTTCGCTCATCGTGTCCTCCATTGAAGCCTTTATAACCGTAACCTTGACTACCGTGAGTCTTCTTCCCGATCCGACCTCAAAGATACGCCTGGCTGCGATCAGTACCTCTCCGGTTGATCCGGAGACGCTCCGCCAAGTCCTCGCCGACCCAGCGGGCGGCGCTGTTGCTATCTTCGTGGGCACGGTTCGTAACCACGATGGCGGGCGAGAAGTCTTGGCTCTGTCTTATTCGGCGCACCCCAGCGCCGGTGAGCGTTTAACAGAGATTCTCAAACGGTATGCGAAAAATTCCAAAGTTCTGGCGTTGGGGGTTGAACACCGAATTGGCGACCTTGGGATCGGCGATATAGCCGTGGTCTGTGGTGTTACTTCGGCGCATCGAGATGTCGCATTCAGCGTTTGCTCAGCGTTGATCGAAGAAATCAAGGCTGAGGTGCCCATTTGGAAGAATGAGACGTTCGGCGACGGCTCGAATGTCTGGATTGGTGCTTCGTGACCTAATCTTGGTTCCATGTCGGCGTTCGTGTGGTTATCAATACCCGTGGTCTCGACAATTTGCGCGATTGTCTTCTTTGACTTGATTGGTCGTAAGCGGCCGCCACTAGATTCAAATAGCGTGGCCGAGCATGAGAAGTTTCAGGCCGCCATGAAGCGTCAGAACCTTAAAAAACCGTGAGACGAACAAGAACCCAACGGGTGCTACTTGCCACCGTAATCGCCTTCTTTCTCTTCTCGGTTCTAGTTCCATTGCCATACGTCCTGATGTCGCCAGGCCCGGCAACTAATACTCTTGGTTCGGATCACAATGTCCCGCTCATTACCATCAGCGGCCACCAGACATTTCCAACCAACGGTGAACTTGACATGACGACGGTTTCCGTTAGCAGACCCGATTCCACGCTGCGTGCCCCGCTTCTTCTTCAGGCATGGTTGCGAAGTGACACCCAAATCGTTCCTCGTGATTCAATTTACCCTCCCGATCAGAACACCAGCGCTATAAACGCGCAAAATGCGGAAGAAATGAAAGGGTCTCAGGAGAATGCAACGACTGCGGCGCTGCGCTATCTGGGTTACCACCTGAGTTCAGAAGTTGTTATTCAAGCGATCGCCCAAGGTTCACCCAGCCTTGGGATTCTTCATGCCGGCGACATAATTAAAAAAGTCCAGAAGGTTGACACAGTAAACACCAAGCAGCTCCGTGCTCAACTTGCCAAATTCAAGGCTGGCGACGTCTTGACTTTGGTGGTCGACCGGGCAAACACCCTACTTACGTTGAGTGTTAAATCTGGCAGAAGCCCTTCAGGGGGCGCGCTGCTTGGGATTTTCCCGGTTGACCAGTTCTCCTACCCATTCTCAGTCAGCATTCAATTGAAAAATGTTGGCGGACCGAGTGCGGGCATGATGTTCGCGTTGGGGATCATTGACAAGCTAACGCCGGAATCACTGGCTAGAAAACGGATTATTGCTGGTACCGGAACGATTGATATTCAGGGCAATGTGGGTGCGATCGGCGGAATCAACGACAAGATTTTGGGTGCCTATCGACACGGTGCGAAACTTTTTCTCGCTCCGATGGCCAATTGCAAAGAGGTCAACTCAGTCCCGAAGGGAATGAAGGTCGTGGGCGTGAAGACACTAAAGGCAGCTGTAACCGTTCTTCAGTCGGCCAGCGTTGCGGCCAATGCCTCGACCAGCTGTGGCACCAAGTCCGCTCCGTAGAGCACCGAGTCATCAAAGTCGTAGCGTCGAAATCTGATTGCGCATTGGTGTGAACCATCGCGCAAGACACCCACGGTGATCCTTACATCTTCACTAGGCTCGTTAATAAGGCGCTCTAGAACGATGGCTACGCCGACCACCTCAGGGCCCCAGTCGATACCCACGAGGAAGTCTTCGAGGTCTTCGGCCTTAGGGTTCTCTTCCTGCTCAATTGCGGTCAGCGCCCCGGGATCCTTCTCGAGCGAAAGCCTGAGCGTCTGCCCAAGTTCTGGGTGCTTAGCCAGCAAATCAGCAGCCGGCGTCAGCGCATACAGCCTCGGCGGGCGGTCCCAAGCCTTGGCATCTAGATCCAGTTCCGCCACGAGCCGCTCAAGAGAGTTCACGCGCCACATCGTAGGGGGCGAACTCCGGCCAAACTCGCAGCGAGCGTTAAGGCGCAGTAGTCTGCTTTTTTGTGACCGATCAAATGCCGCAAGATCCCTTCCCGCGCAATCCCAACCAACTTCCTTCTCCCAGGCGGGGGCCGCTGGCATATACGATTGCGACGCTAGTGGTGCTGGCCATAATTTTCGTCTCTGCCAGCGGTTTCTACGCTGACTTCCTCTGGTACAAATCGGTGGGGTACACAGAGGTCTGGCGGGTTCAACTAGTCACGCGCGGAGTTCTGTTCTTAGTTTTTGGACTGCTCTCCACAACCATTGTCTTGTTCAACGTCTGGCTTGCCTACCGCAAGCGTCCGGTCTACGCGCCGGTCGCGATGGATGTTCTGGATCAGTATCGGACCACGGTTGATCGCCTTAAGAAATTGCTCTTTATCGCCCTTGGCATCGCATCCTTTTTCTTCGCCGGATCCTCTGGCTCCTCCCTTTGGCGAACGTGGCTGCTATGGCGCAACTCAACGCCGTTTGGAGTTAAGGATCCGCAATTCCATCTCGACGTTTCTTTCTTCGCTTTTACCCTTCCCTGGTTGCAGGCCCTGCTTAGCTGGGCCTTCTCGGTCCTTCTCTTCTCCACGATTGCTGCACTTGCTGTTCACTATTTATACGGCGGGATATCGCTTCAGAATCGCGAACAGCCCGCTTCCATGGTCGCCCGGGTTCAGATTTCGGTGCTTCTTGGTTTCTTCGTTCTGCTCAAGGCAGGCGCTTACTGGCTAGACCGTTACGCCCTATCTCTAAAGGTGAACCGCCTCTTCACAGGTCTTTCCTACACGGACGTAAATGCCAGCCTGCCCGCTAAAACGATCCTGGCCGCCATTTCGATTCTCTGTGCGTTGCTGTTCTTCGCAAACATCGTTCGACGCTCCTGGATCCTGCCGATTGCCGGCGTCGCACTCCTTGGCGTCAGTGCCCTGCTCATTGATGGCATCTACCCAGCGGTAGTACAACAATTCCAGGTAAAGCCGAGTGAGTCTTCCAAGGAGCGCCCATTTATTCAGCGCAATATCAATGCCACCCGAGCGGCTTATGGGCTAAGCGACGTCAAAGTCACTGACTATCAGGCGACTACGACGGCCACTGCCGGCCAACTACGAAACGATGCGCAGACAACTGCGAGCATCCGCTTGATTGATCCCAATGTTGTCTCGCCTACCTTCCGCAATTTGCAGCAAATTAAGCCCTACTACTCTTTCCCTGATTCTCTAGACATAGATCGCTACACGATCAACGGTACGTCTCGCGACATGATCGTGGCAGTTCGTGAACTTGATCTTGCTGGAGTTCCGAGCCGCAACTGGATCAACGATCACATGGTCTACACGCACGGCTTCGGTTTCACGGCGGCATATGGAAATGTGCGTGACGCAGATGGTAAGCCGCAATTCGCAGAAGGCAACATTCCGCCAACCGGAGCGCTCGGCAGTTTCCAGCCACGAGTTTATTTCGGTGAAAATTCACCAGAGTACTCCATCGTTGGCGCTCCAAATGCAAGCGCCCCCGCCGAGCTTGACTACCCAGATGACTCGTCGGCTAACGGCCAGAAGAACTACACCTACACCGGCAAGGGCGGGGTTCCGATGGGATCCCTGCTTGACCGCGTTGTGTTTGCCCTTAAGTACAAAGAACAGAACATCCTGCTATCGAATTTAATTAACAAGGATTCTCGAATTCTCTTCGACCGCTCGCCTAAGCAGCGCGTACAGAAAGTCGCCCCGTGGCTAACCATCGATGGGGATCCATATCCGTCGATCGTAAATGGCAAGATTGTCTGGATACTTGATGGTTACACAACCAGCGATGGCTACCCATACTCAAAGAAGACTTTGTTGAGTAGTGCTACAACCGATTCATTAACAACGGCCACGAATTCAACCCAGTTGCAGAGGCCAGTTAACTACATTCGAAACTCCGTCAAAGCAACCGTCGACGCTTTCGATGGCACGGTCTCGCTCTATGCCTGGGACCCCAATGACCCAGTGCTGAAAGCGTGGAGCAAGGCATACCCGGGAACGGTTCTTCCTAAGTCCGCCATGTCGCAACAATTGCTCGATCACGTTCGCTACCCAGAGGACCTCTTCCGTGTTCAGCGCGATGTATTGAGCGAGTACCACGTAACTTCCGCAGCAGCCTTTTACGGTGGCCAAGATTTCTGGCGTATCCCGACCGATCCGTCAAGCTTTGGTGGGAATGCGTCAACGCAGCCTCCTTACTACTTGACTCTAAAGATGCCAGGGGCGACAAAGACTTCGTTCTCGCTAACTACCGCATTCGTGCCGAGAGGTAATCGCGAAAACCTATCTGCATTCGCTTCGGTGATTTCAGAGGCCGGACCGGATTACGGCAAGATTCAGGTTCTACAGGTGCCTCGAAGCACGAACATTGCCGGACCGTCGCAGGTGTCGTCCAACTTCGAAGGAAGGCCGGCGGTCTCAACGACGCTGTCTCTTCTTCGTCAAGGCGGATCCGACGTTGTGCTTGGAAACTTGCTCACTCTGCCTGTCGGTGGTGGGCTGCTCTATGTGCAGCCCGTCTATGTCAGGGCCACCGCTAACGCTGCTTCTTATCCGCTGCTGCAGAAGGTCCTCGTCGCCTTCGGTGATCAAATCGGATTTGACGACACTCTCCAAGGTGCCCTGGATCAAGTATTTGGTGGGAATGCTGGCGCTTCCGCTGGTGGAACAAACGGGGGGACCACAACGCCAGGAACGCCAACTACGGTTGCCAGTGCCTTAGCGGATGCGCAGAAAGCTCTAGCCGATGGTCAAGCTGCACTTGCAAAGGGCGACTTCGCTGCATACGGCAAGGCGCAAGATGAACTAAAGGCGGCAATTGCTCGCGCCATTGCCGCACAAGGGAAGTAATCTGCTCATTTGATTCGTCGAGTGAGCACGGATTTGCCCTGCGCCCCCGCGTACACATACCATCGCCAATACCGACGCGGGGTGGAGCAGCTCGGTAGCTCGCTGGGCTCATAACCCAGAGGTCGCAGGTTCAAATCCTGTCCCCGCTACTAGTGTGCAACTGACGTTCATCCTTAACAAGGGGATCTGGGTTGGTTGAGTTGGTTTTCTCTTTCAATCTTTCGTAGGGGGTCTGTCCTGCCAGTCCTCCGTGAGGGCGATGATAGTTGTAGTAATCCTCCCATTCTTGCAGTTTGTCATTAAATAAATTCGTGTCATCAATGATCACGCCATCGAGTAACCGGTAGAACTCTTCGACATCGATGCGGTGGGACCTCTCTACTTTTCCATTGAGCCTGGGGGTGCGTGGGCGGATGTAGTGATGTTCAACGCCTTGATCGAGCAGATGCAGATGAAAGGCAGATTGGAACTCGGAGCCATTATCGGTCTGCACCCGCTCGATTGTGAAGGGCAATCTGGAGGCGGTGTAGTCATAGAACTGGATGGCCGTTTTCATATCGCAGTGGGGGTAGAGGCGCAGCACCCGCAGTCGGGTGCAATCATCGATGGCGGTGAACTGGTAGAACTTCTTGCGCCTGCCAGAGCCCTGAATGGCATCGACAAACTTCACATCAATTTGGATCTGATGACCGGGTAGCTGCTTCTCATAACGCTTCCAACGGCGATCATGGCGTTTATAGCGCTGGGAGGTGGGCAGGCGATTGAGTTCGAACTTCTTGAGTATCCGCCAGACTCCCGAGTCACTAATGGTGACATCGTGATAGCGCGCCAAGTACATCGCAATCTTCTGCGGCCCGAAATGGTAGTTCTGCCGCAGGTAGATGATCTTTCCCACCACCTCAGAGCTGGTGGCATTGGGAGAGTTCTTCGGCGCCCGGGAGCGCTCCCGCAACCCATCAGGGCCTTCGGCTTTGAAACGACGCTCCCACTTATAGAAAGTGGGCCTGCTGATGCCGTAGTGGCGACAGGTAGAGGCCACATTGAAAGATATCTCTTCAGCGTGGCGAAGGATGGTTAAACGGTGTCTAATCTGGCGTTCATAGGTCTGTGAGTTCATGGCAATTCCTAGTTTTTAGAGACCCCAAGTGTCAAGCATCTCCGTCAGTTTTATACTGTCCCCGCTACTAGATAACCCTCTTCTGAGGTGCACTTATGTAGTTCTTGTTTAGCAGCCCGATCCCTTGGATCGGGTTTTTGCTTTCAATTTGCTTTCAAGAGGTTTCTACTTGACCGCTTTGGCGAAGATCTCGGCGACCGATTCCGCCTGGTCTGCCCGGACGTGGGCGTAGATCGTGGCGGTCACCATGGCGTCTCGGTGGCCCAATCGGTCGGCTACGACGTGGAGCGGCACACCTGCCCTTAGAAGCTCTGTGGCGTGGATGTGGCGTAGATCGTGGAGACGCTGTGACGGCAACCCAAGATTCAGCCGTAATCGGGTGAAGAGTTGCGAGGGGGTGTCTGGATCTATCGGTTCGCCATTCTCTCGAGTGAATATGTACCCGGTCTCAATCCAGGCGCTCCCTGCCAGGAGGCGCTCTTGGAGTTGTCTCTTCCGGTGGGCTTTGAGAATCTCCACCGTTCGATCATCAAGAGACACGATCCTTCGACCGTCGCCACCTTTCGTCGAGTTCTGCTCGACAATTTCCTTTCCGGATTTGACGCGGTTTTTCGAGATCGTGATTCTCTTGTTTTCCGAATCGAAGTCATCCCACCGCAGCGCCAAGAGTTCGCCGCGTCGCGCCCCTGAATACGATGAGAGTCGGAAGAACGCAAAGAGGCGATGGTCGGTGATCTCTTCTAGGAAGAGTTGGAGTTCGCTCGCTGTCCAAGTCTCATTGTGTTGCGATTCGCCCTTCGGCAAAGGGACTCTGCTCGCCGGGTTCTTGACTAAGAGGCCGTCTACGTCCACGGCATATTGAAGAGCCTTCTTGAGTACTGCCGCCGCATTCTGGACGCTCTTGGCCGACAAGGGCTTGTCATCCTTGTTTCCTTCACGGCGAAGATCTGCGTAGAACTTTTGGATGTGCGAAGGACGCAAGTTTGCGAGTGGGATCTTCCCAAGATAAGGGATTAAGTACGAGTCCAGATTTACTCGGTACCCTGCTTCCGTTGAAGGTTTTAGGCTCAAAGCGTGTAGTTCAATCCATCTATCTAGGAACTCTTGGACGGTGATCTTGCTCGGGCTTATGTAGATTCCAGTGGAAACATTTACCCGCGCTTTATCCCGAGCAACCTTCGCTTCTTTCTCGTTATCGAATCCACCAATCCACTTCTGCTTAGTCTTTCCAGTCACGGGGTCAAGGATTCGGAGAACGTAAGCCCACTTGGCGCCACGTTTTACCAGACCATCTTTCTGTCTAATCGGTTTTCTTGCTTGTTTTTCCACTTGCCACCTTTCCTTTCTTTGTTTCAATTAGTGATTTTTGGGTGATTTGATTGGAGAGTTTTTGCGCCGCTCTCGTTCTACGTGCATAGTCCCTCTTACGTTTTCTGCCCGAACACTTAAGTCCGCAGAACTTGTTTTCGTTTACCTTCAAGATGTGCTTGGGAACGTATGATCTACCGCACTCCTGACATACAAGGAAGGCTCCGCCGTTGCGGAGCAGATCAAGCAGCCATGATGAAAATGCGGTGGCGTATCCCACTTCTTTTTCCCCTGCCTCCATCTTCTTGGCCTCTTCTTTTTCTTCTGGAGTCTCCTCTTTCTCCAGGTTTTCGAATGTGATGGTAATGACGGGGTCGGTGAGTGGAGAAAGGTAATTGTTCAAAGTACGAGCGAAACGTCTAAGGGCTTCCTTGGCGCTCATGTCGAATTCCTTTTCAATCTTCTTGAGCGTTGCGGTCGTGAGGTGTAACTTAGATTTAGTTAAACCCTCGGTGAGCTCGAGACTCTTGATCAAACGAGCAGTTTGCGCAACTTCGATTAATTCGTCCTGAATCCAGTTGAATGGCGTTTCGCGGCCCATGGAGATTAGAACTAGGTGTTTTTCCAACCAGTCCTTTCCTTTTAGTTCAAGGATTTCCCTCGCATTCGCCATTTCAAACTTGGCACTTAACTCATTCCACTCCTTATCGGAAAACGTGTCTCGCGCCAGACTGGCAGCGAGTTCTCTCGCTCTTTCAGGCACACCAACCCCTGCCCATAGTGGGTGACTTAGTAGTCGTGTTCCTGATATGCCCCAACGGCTTACGAACTTCGCCACAAGCACGGGGTCAAGATCCGGCGGAGCCTTTTTTGGATGTGAGGGTGGAACCAGCGACAACAGTTCGCCGAGACTCTCTCCCACGTCCCTTTCAACCGTTTCGCGCTCGTTGGCGTACCGGATATAGCGATATCCGGCAATTTCCTCTGCCACTTCTGCTTCGCGTTTGTGGGGAGCCGCCACCGTCAGATAAAAGTAGACCTCAATCATGGACTCTTTTAGCGTCGACATGTATGCCACTCTAACGTCTACCGGGGATGCAACGGAAGCCCCTGCTACCAAGAGGAAACCACGCCATGGATACGGAACTCACACCAAAGCCAAGACTCCACCGGCTCTCCGAAGTGATCGCTCGCACGGATCTCTCGCGCTCCGCGCTATACCGACTTATCGGAGCTGGCCACCTCCACGCCATAAAAGTCGGCAAAGCCCTGCGCGTATCTGAGGCCGAGCTTTGCCGTTTTATAGCCGCGCTTGAATCAGGAGAACTCATCATCGGATCAGTCAAGGTCGAACAAAAATGAAGGGCGGCCTCACTCTGGGAAGTGAAGCCGCCCTGCAGGATCTTCCTACACCACGCTTCGGACAATTATTCGCGGGCAACGGCGGTTAGTCCGTGAGTGCAGAGGCAATGAGGGCGTGGAAAGCTCTGCGCCACCTTCCCCGTGCGCGTTGTCTCACCCCAACGGAGAGAGCAACGCTCTTTTTCATGGCCTTTGAAGCAGATAAAGAGAGACCCATGATCTATTCACGTGGACGTGCCGTTCACGCAGAGTCTGAAGGGATTTCTCAACGGATGGCGCAGAAACGCGTAAAGGCTCTTGTAGATAAAGGATTTCTCGTTCGACTATCCCCAGGCTACATCGGGCATCGAGCTGAGTACCAACTTCTTCTATATAACGGGCAGTCGGATGGGAGAACTCAAGTTCTCCCTCTACTAAGTGAAAGAGAGAACTACAGCGTACAAAAGGGAGAACTCCAACGTACGAAAGAGAGAACCACAGTTCCCCCCACCAATGAAACAAGTAATCCAATACTGACCGGACCGAACTTGGAGCGATTCTCGAAGTTCAAAGAGGCGCTAATACCTCGGTTAGGTCATCTGATTTCGTACAAGCCGAACATTAATAAAATTCTGGATCGTTGCGAAACTAATGGTTGGACAATCACAACGCTCGCCGAAACGCTTAATTCGCAAGCGTGGCCCCAAGATGCGCAAGGTGGTCTCCTGATCTATCGTCTTCAAGAACTAGCCCGAGAAAGACCGACTAGGCAAGTAGGGGAAGGAAGAAATTTTTGGCCTAAATGGTGTGGTCAGTGCCAGGAAGATACGCGTCAGGTCCTAACGGATCCCGATAAGCCTCGCCGTTGCCTTGTATGTCACCCATTGAGCGTCTAGAACGGATGCGCGGAGGTGTTCTCTCTTGCTGCGTTTAGACCAGGAGAATTAAAGCGAGTAGTCGTTCCGCTCTTGATCACGTTCTCTTCGAACAGATATGAAGTTGCGAATCATGCGCACATCGCAGCTAATTTCTTATAGGCTAATTTTGATGAGCCTTCCAAAAGTTATTTCTGAAGTTCACCCGGGTGAATTTACAAATACAGCCACCTGAATTCGAGAAGTTCACCCGGGTGAACTAATAAGTTCGGCTGACCGAATTCATCGGTTCAATCTGTCCTAATTGCGTACTATCGAAGTTCGCTCAGTTGAGATTATGAGAATTGAGGCGGTCAAGTGGTCCGACCTGGGCACGATGATTTGGTCCCCTTCTGCTAGCGACTGGGCATCGAGCTACGGCCAGGGAATAGGAATCCAGTTGACAGATGGTTTAATGGACTAGTTTTTGGTGTGCCTCTAAAACTTGTCCGCTTGGTCTGATAGCGTTGCGAAGGTGATGGAAGCGACCATGGATAAACCAGCAGATGAGGACCTAGTCTCCGACATTGTTAAGATTGCCCGGCTCGCGCTAGCCACTGGCGGCGTCGAGGTCGTGCCATTACTCCGAAGTTTGTCTAGAAGCTATCGTGCCACCCGGCCGGAACTAGCCTCAGAGCTTGTCTCTCTGTTGCGTAAATCCCCCCTCCGTGCCGTCGGACTCGCCCCGATGACATCACAACCGGTTGATAACGAAAGTCGACTCTCGCTTATCCGGGAGGAGTATCCCGTAATTCTTTCTGTTGATCCCATCCTCCAGGCCGAGACCCGGGCGATTTTGATGCAATTAGTTCAAGAGCATGCCGAGCCTGCCCGTCTATTGAACGCCGGCCTTGCCCCGACTAGAACGGCACTGTTTGTTGGACTGCCGGGAGTTGGGAAGACGCTTGCTGCGCGCTGGTTAGCACGCAGTCTCAATCGACCACTTATGGTTCTCGACTTGGCTTCGGTCATGAGCAGCCTTCTTGGGAAGACGGGAGAGAACGTTCGAAGAGTTCTCGACTACGCAAAGCAAACGCCTTGCGTCCTCTTGCTCGACGAATTGGATGCGGTGGCGAAACGCCGTGACGATGTGACTGAAATAGGAGAACTTAAGCGCCTGGTGACTGTTCTGCTGCAGGAAATCGATATGTGGCCTGAAGGGTCTCTGTTGATTGCCGCCACGAATCATGCGGATTTGTTGGACCCCGCCGTCTGGAGACGCTTTGAGGTCTTAGTCGAATTTCCACTCCCCGACGAGGTTGACAGAACCAAGGCCATACGGCAGTACTTGGATGATGATTCGGTTACCGAGTCCACCATTGAGTTGCTGGCAGTCGCCTATAGGGGATGTTCATACAGTGATCTTGAGCGCGAGGTGACGAGGGCACGCAGGATTGCAGCAATGCAAGACCTTGAAGTGGAGCAGACGATGCTCTCAATAGTTAGAGACCGTTTTCGTAAGATGCCACGTATTGAACGGGTGCACCTTGCTTCATATTTGCTAAAGAGCACTGGAATTTCCCAACGAAAAACACAGTTAATAACAGGAGTCAGTCGAGATACGTTACGCAAATACATTGGGGACGATTCGAAGCAGATCTAAGGGGATGGACGATGACTGACGCCACAAGATTCTTCCTTGGCTACGGTGAGCGGTTAACAAATCGCATATCGCATGTTCCTTCGGGTCGCCCACTTGAGTTTCCATATAGCTTTGAAGAGGCGAGAGCACGACTCATCCCAATGGTTGAAAGAACCACATCAGAACTTGGCGAACTGCCGAATTTGGCATGCCCTGAAGACCAAGCAGTTGGCGTAATAACCCTTCATCCGCAGTGGATGGCCAAGTCTTATCATCCGCACAAATTGCTGAGTAATTACAACTTAAAGCAGGTCGGCAGCCGTCCTATTGTTGTCAAACCAGAACGATGGACACGTCAATCGGAAACGATTGAGACCGCGAGTTCGGAATTATATGTGTCTGGCTTACGGGAGAATTTTGTCCGTTGGGCACAAGAACTTAGGGAAACTCCCTCAAAGGTGCCCATAGAGATCCAGCGACTCGAGAATGTCAGGGCACCTTCGCCAGAAGAAAGAATCAAGAATCTATCTGGTGAGCAACCGAACGGAACCGACTCGGTTTTGCTGGAAGTCGTCTTGCATGCCGGGGAAAATCAGGAGGACTCCTTTATCTTGAGAGGATTCTTGCTGTACGCAGAATCCCTTGGAGCCCGGACAGATTGGGCTCGACGAATGCACGCAGGTGGTCTTTGCTTCTTGCCAGTTGAGGCGAACGCAAATGTAATCGGTCAACTCGCAAAGTTCGCTTTCTTACGTGTTGCCCGGCCAATGCCGAGTTTGCGGCGTTTACCAGTGATCGAGCGATCCGTTACTTTGCCAAAACCTCTTCTGGTTGCATTACCTGATGAAGATGCAGTGGATCAGGACCTGAGGATTGCTCTATTCGATGGCGGCCTTGCCGAGACGACACAGTTCGGTCGTTGGGCCTTTGGTCACGAGGGGCGTGGAGTGGGATCCCCGACTCCGAATTTTCTCAATCACGGCCATTGCGTTACATCCGCTGTTCTTTTTGGATCGCTTATTCCGAACGAGCTGGCGCCGCGCCCATATTCCATCGTAGATCACTATCGTGTTATCACGGACTCTGATGGGCACAAAGACCCCTTTGAGCTATTTGATGTCTTAAGCCGAATACGCGAGATTCTTCAAACGCATCAATATGAATTCATCAATCTAAGTATTGGTCCCGATCTCCCAGTCGAGGACGATCAAGTTCACACGTGGACGGCTATTTTGGACGAGCATTTGTCTGATGGGACTGTACTTGCTTCGATTGCGATTGGAAACACTGGCGATCAAGACAAAGCACATAATGCGCATCGCATTCAGCCTCCTTCCGATTCCGTAAACGCACTTTCCGTCGGTGCGGCGGACTCTATTCATTCGGATTGGAAGCGAGCTCCATACAGTTCTTGGGGCCCAGGGCGAAGTCCTGGTGTAGTCAAGCCAGACATCGTCCAATTCGGAGGTGATCAAGTGCAAGAACAATTTCTCGTCTTCGCGGAGGGAAACGCTCCAAGGCTGGCGCAGACAAATGGAACATCCTTTGCGGCTCCCGCTGCCCTTCGTTTGGCTGCAGGCATTCGCGCTCATTTTGGTAAACGAATTAGTCCACTCGCTCTCAAGGCTCTGCTGGTGCACTCTGCAGATCCTTCGAAACATCACGCTCATGAAGTCGGATGGGGACGTATTCCAAATAGTGTTGCGGACATTTCCGTGTGCGGAGATGGCATGGTCCGGGTTATATACCAAGGCGAACTAAGCCCAAGCCATTACTTACGTGCATTCATCCCCTTGCCGATAGAACAGTTGCTCGGCAATGTGACTATAGAAGCGACCTTCTGTTATGCCACGAGAACCGACCCACAAGACCCAGGCAGTTATACCCGTAGTGGACTCGACATCACTTTTCGGCCGCACGCATCGAAGTTCGACCATGTAGGCGTGACCGAAGCAAAATCGAAGGCATTCTTCAAAAAAAGCGACTTCGAAACCGAGCAGATGCTGCGCAACGATGCCCAGAAGTGGGAGACCACTCTTAACGCAAGCAAGACTTTCCGCTCAAGTTCTTTAGAGAAGCCTGTGTTCGATATACACTACAACGCCAGGACTTCTGGCGGCAGGGCTATCGAGCCAGACAAAATCCGATACGCGCTCGTGGTTACGATTCGCGCCAAGGGGACACCAAATATCTATGACCTTGTTGTGCGAGCATACGCCGGTCAACTTGAGGTTCTAGTTCCTATTGTTGAGGTGCCGATCCGGATATAACTGGTTGGCTCTATTTTGCTTAAAGGGAACTTGGAATGCTCCCGACGTAGGTCCTGCGTGCAAATTCAAGATTTCATACGAAAGGCGATTGGTACGCAGACGTTGATTGGGACTGGTGCTTGATGAGTCGCAGTGGCGGAGGAGATAGATGCTTTGAGAAGCGGGAGAAATCTCCCACTACTATTTTAGAACCACCAGATCAAACGAACATGAAATATGACAGAACGATCGAAGGCCTTACTCGATTGGTTGCCGAGTTGATGCCAAATTGTTTGTGACTCGCACCTCGACCAGCGAAATGCTTGATCCCTTGGGTAGTGTCTGTCTATTGGATATCTATTTGGTTCGGAGGCGACATCGATGACATGGGACGAGGGCATCAACGGCGTCCACAGGCAGATTGCGATGTCAGAATCGCGCAGGATTGGAATTCTTGCCGGGCCTGGCACCGGCAAAACTTCCTATGGACTTATGCGCAGAGTCGTGCGGCTCCTCGAAGAAGGTGTGCCCGGTCATAGGATTCTTTTGCTCTCGTTCACACGTGTAGCGGCTGCTGATCTGCGAGATAAGATCGGCGCTCTCGAGGCGCCAGATGTGCGAAGTGTCCGAGCGACAACTCTCCACGGGTACTGTTTTGCTCTCTTGCAAAGTGAATCTGTCCTCCAGATAACGCAACGAGTACCGCGCATCCTGCTCGATCATGAGCGTGATCTAATGCTCCGCGACATTGGCGGTGATTTCGGAGATTTACACGGCCGCCGCCGCTGCCTCGAAGCATTTGTTGCCGGTTGGGCCCGAAAGCCTGATGACAATCCTGGCGAAACTCCAGTTGCGGCTGACATTGAGTTCGCTGCAAGAGTGAAAAGTTGGCTTCGGACGCACAAATGCATGCTCATTGGAGAGGTAGTGCCCGAGGCTTATCGCTATCTCATGGGGAATCCCACTGCGGATGAATTTTCAGCCTTCGATCACATTCTTGTCGACGAATATCAAGATCTGAATGCGCTAGAGCAGCACCTCCTGGACGTCCTTTCAACTCGGGCCTCGCTTTGCATCGCCGGAGATGATGACCAATCTATCTATAGCGTTCGCTACGCCAATCCAACGGGGATCCTCACATTTTTGAGTCGCGGTGATGTCGAACCGCTCTCAATTTCGACTTGTGGTAGGTGCCCTTCAACAATTCTCTCGATGGCTAACTCTTTGATTGCCAACGCACCCGATCGAAATAAGATCCCTTTGGTTGCTTTGAATTCTAGCGACGCTGGCGTCGTATCTATCGTTCAGTGGCGTAACTTTGATGAAGAAGTTGATGGAATCACTGCAGGTATTGCAGGAGACATTGCTTCGGGTAAACGTCAACCGGGAGAAATTCTCGTATTGACCAACATGCGTTTTCTTGGAGAGAAGATCCGAGCGCGCCTAAACGAATTGGAGATAGATGCGCGATCATTTTTTACACAGGAAGAATTGGAGTCTAGCAAGGGTCGCGAAGCAATAGCGCTGCTCAGGCTCGTCGTGAGTCGGACAGATCAAGTAGCGATGCGCGTTCTTGTTGGACTAGATGCTCAAGATGGTCGCTCTGAGGCCTACCGCCGATTGCTTGCCGGTTGTAGCAACCACGATTGCTCTCCACTCGAGGCCTTGCGGCGGATTGCAGCGGGCGAGGCACTTGGAGTCAATGTCCCATCCCTTGTTCGTCGATATGAAGATGCAGTCATGCGCACTGCGGCGCTTCAGTCTCTCGACCTGCCCGATCTTATTGAGAGACTTTTCCCTATTGAGTACTCCGAGATTAGCGATCTCCGTGCAGCAGCACTCGCCATAGCGGAGCAGGTTTCGAGCCCTGCAGAACTACTCGTGGAACTCATAACCGAAATCACGCAGGACGAGGTTCAACAAGACCCTGACTTTGTAAGAGTCATGAGTCTCCACAAGTCCAAGGGATTGACCAGCCCATGTGTGTACCTTGTTGGAACGGTTGAAGGAGTTATCCCTACCGTACGGGAGGGCTCCGGGATCCCTTTTGAAACAGCTATTGCAGAGGGGAGGCGTTTGTTCTACGTAGCGGTAACTCGCGCATCTAGTGAGTTAGTTATCTCGTCGTTCCGTGAGGTGAATCTTGCCATTGCCCGGGCACGAGGTTTGGTGGAAACCGGAAGACCCAAAAGACATCAAGACGGCCATTTTTCAGTTGAAACCATCTCATCTCGATATATCTCCGAGCTTGGCAGTGATGCACCTCGATCTATCACTGGCGAGAACTGGCTTATCGGGCGCTGAATTGACGATGTATTTGTTTCTCAATCGTCGCGTGCCCGAAGGAATAAAGCCGGGCACTAGGAAATAGTAATTCCGCTTGTATTAGGATTTAGTGAAGTCCCATTACCTCTATTTTGATTGATCTAGTCAAGGCCCATTTGTTTGCGGATTGCATCGGATCGAATGTTTGCCCTCTCCACAAACCACTTGATGAAATCGGGAAAAGTCAGCGGGTTGATAATCTCGTCGAGAGGGATCGAATGAAGATAACCATGACGGGAAAAATAGACGGCAATCGATTTGATGTCAGAATCTTCGCCAAATCGATTCTCGTTGTTTATACAGTTCAGTGTGTAATAGCCCATTAATTGGTCAAAAAAGGATCTATCAAATCTAAAATCTATGGTCGTCTTAATATCAATCAAGGTATCGTCTAATATCACATCAGCGTCGGCTCCTCCCACAAGGTTTGAAGCCTTTCCGAAGCGTGGATTTAGTAGACAGGTATATCTAGCCTTAAATCTGTCCTTATCGATTACATCGACGAGATTCCTCAAGTCTCGAATATCCTTCGAATCAATTATTCCCACGTCGTCGTGTCCAAATCCAGAACGAATGATCGGGTCAAGCGATGCCAGCAGAAGTGAAGATTCGATTAATTCATCAGTCACTTTTCCACTCTTGAGAAAATCTGACAAGTTCCTTTTTGCATTTGAAACTATTCTGTTGCCGTTCTTGAAAAGAACTTCGTCCGATGCGAGGTAATTTAGTGCGTCTTCTGCCACCCACTTTTCAGAGGTCGCACTGGCATCGTTTAGATGCATCAAAATAAACCTAAATAAGTAATCAAAGGCTGTTCCAACCCTTGGGTAATTCTTTGTTAACGGCGAGGCGACCATTTCCTTTTTGGCTAAGAATTTTGGCTTTTCGAATTCTTCGCGGAACCTTGCCTTTACATCTTTTTCGGCTAGAAACGACGTGAGACTCATTAGCCGTTCTTCACCACCAGGATTCGAATTTCACTCATCCAGCGTCTTCTATCGATGCGTGAGCCAATTTGTAAGATTTAACCATTCGATCAACTTCAATTCTTAGCGCCGACGGGATTGTGGGGCAGTCAAAAGGACAATTCTTGACCACTGTCATATCGAATGCTCCCTCTGCCGCTTCCCCAATAAGATCATCAAGGTTGCTGAGATCGGGTGCTGCGCGCTTAATGATTTCAGTTTGAACTGCCTGAGTAAATCCACCAATTCCTTCCCATACCTGAATTTGCGAATCGGCATCGTCAAAACGTTGTGCCAATCGAGCAAGTGCGTCCGTATTTTTAATGTCCCCGGCGCTCAAGCGATCTCTCAATTCAGGAGCCAGATCTAACAGTTGAATATATTTCTTAATAGTTTGAGCACCGATTCCGGTTTCACGGCACACGCTCCGCAGATCACCGAATTTGTCGAGCAAGACCTTAAAAGCGCGTGCTTTATCATTGGGATTCATATCCGCACGATGTACATTTTCCACAAGCGAAACGGCTGTTGCGTCCGTGTCGCTCATATTTGTTCGAACAATCGCTGAGATTGTCTTCAAATTCAAGAACTTGCATGCCATGAATCTTCTCTGGCCTGCGACCAAGCCGTATCTTCCATTGGGCTTCTCAAATACGGTTATTGGACTTAGTAAGCCCTGCTTTTCAATGCTGTTTGCCAGGTCTTCGATAGAACTATCGAATTGGCCATCATCAAGATTCTTTCGGACATTGAATTCTGAGAGGTCTATCTCCTCTAGTGGAATCTCGGTTATTTCCATGTCTCACCCTCACTGTTGGCAGAACACTGCTCAACTTTAAGGTAGCCCGGGGGTCTGACAGCCTCGTCACTCGGCTCTGAGTAACACGGAGTCCTGACAAGTGAGCGAGCACTGAGGTTCCCGGAGGGCATCTTGCTTTCAATTTGCTTTCAAGAGATCTGAAACCGGGGGAAATTGAGAGACATCAGGGGGAACGTTTCTGACCTGATCTACGCGTAAATTGGCCACATGGGAGACTCTGGGACACGTTCAGAAGAGGGTTACCAGGGACTCATAACCCAGAGGTCGCAGGTTCAAATCCTGTCCCCGCTACAGATGGATCCTCACACATGGGGTTCACAGAAGGTCCCGGTCAGAGTCATTTGGCTGGGAACTTCTGCTTTTGGGCCCGCTTTTGTGTAGTGGCGATACCTAAGCGCTTGTTTTGTGGGCCGAACTAGGCTGTCCCGCTTTCTGGAAGGCGCGGGCTTCTGGGTTATTTCCTATGACCTACCCATAGTTGGGTTACCTCGGGATAGTGAATTTGCAGTCAACCAGTACTGCACCACTCCCTCTGGAACAGCTGCAGGTTTGGTTTACGTACATTTGATTTGGTGAATTCAATCGGTCGACGCAGCATGAGGCCACTCATCTTTAAATTCTTGGATAAACCGACTTCGCGATATGGAAATGCCGCTCGCTTTCAGTGGCACCATTATTTTAAGAGCGGCTCCCGTTCGAAATCACCAGGGCACCTCAAATTCCAGGCCGAGTTATCAGGTAACGTCTCGACAACAATTTTGAGCGTAGCGTTTGCAACGGAGAAAGGTGATCACTGCCGTTTGTAGGAGGGCATCCAGGGCTGCCATCCGTGGGCTGACTTCAAGGAGTCGGGTTTTGACCCGGGCTGGTAGTCCAGCAAGGCCGAAGCAGTCTCCCGCTCGAATCGCGAAACTATGATTCCTTCTGAAGTGAAAAGATGTTATTTTCGTCACTTGAACAGTCATTTTCGTCACTTCGAATAGATGGAGTAAACCTCGTCCATGCAAAAACAAACAGATGGTAAGAGTCTTAGTTGGAACCGTATCCCTGCCGTAACTGGCGTAATCGTAGTCGGAGCTCTGCTATTGAGCGCATGCTCGTCAACATCAAGCAGCTCAGCCACAACTGCCCCGACTAGTACAGCGGCGACATCAACTGCGGCATCACTAGTGCCAGCTTCGATTAAATCGCTTGGCACTCTCACTGTTGGATCGGACGCCTCGTACGCACCTAACGAATACATTGCCTCGGACGGAACCACGGTAGTCGGTATGGATGTAGATCTGGGCAATGCAATCGCTAAAGATCTGGGTCTGACTTTCAAGTTTGTCAACGCTCCGTTTGACAGCATTATTCCAGCGATTCAGTCAGGCAAGTATCAGCTCGGGATTTCCTCATTTACCGATAACAAGGATCGGGAGAAGGTTGTCGACTTCGTTACCTACTTCACCGCTGGAACAATGTGGGCAGTCCCGACGGGCAACCCAATGAACATCAACATTGATAATGCCTGCGGTCTTAAGGTTGCAGTGCAAAAAGGAACAGTCGAGGTTGACGATCTAACGGCCCGTTCTAAGGCCTGCACCACTGCTGGTAAGAAGGCCATCATTATGGAGCAATACCAACTCCAGAGCGATGCAAATGCCGCCGTAGTATCAGGTAAGGATGTTGCCATGCTTGCCGACTCACCGGTTACTGGCTACGCGGTTTCACAGTCAGGTGGGAAGTTGGAACTTCTGGGTTCCTCTTATGGGGACGCCCCTTATGGGATTGCGGTTCCGAAGAGTTCCGGCACGTTCAAGGACGCGATACTTGCTGCTATTAAGGACCTGATGGCGAATGGTACTTACTCCGCCATTTTGACCAAGTGGGGCGTCCAAAGTGGGGCTATCTCGGCTCCAGTCATCAACGGCGCAAGTAGTTAGTCGCTGACTGACTTCATGTCACTGACAGATAAGGCAACTACGGAATGGCCCGAAGCGATTCGGGCCATTCCGATACGCCATCCTGGACGATGGGCCGCCATGGTTGGTATCGCGGTCATATTCGCGATGGGCGTTCACACGGTAACGCGCAACCCAAGATTCAATTGGCCAATACAGAGTCAATACATATTTTCAGCACAGATTCTTCATGGCATTTCGGTGACGCTGCAACTTACGGTGGAGTCGATGGCGATTGGCGTTGTATTGGGAGTCATTCTCGCGGTTATGAGACTCTCGGCGAATCCAGTTGTATCTGGAGCAGCCTGGCTCTACGTTTGGGCGTTTCGAGGCACACCGCTGCTCGTACAACTTTTGCTCTGGGCGAATCTTGGTGCACTATTCCCCATGCTTGGTCTTGGCATTCCATTTGGACACGAGTTTATAACTCGGCAGACGTTCACAATCATCCCAAGTCTGGCGGCTGCGCTTCTTGGCTTAGGTCTTAATGAGGCCGCGTATATGTCGGAGATCGTTCGTGCGGGAATCCTCTCGGTCAGCGAGGGTCAAATTGAGGCTGCTGAATCTATTGGGATGCGGCGCCTGATGATTATGCGTCGAATTGTTCTTCCTCAGGCTATGCGGGTCATTGTGCCGCCAACTGGGAACGAAACGATTTCGATGTTGAAGAGCACTTCACTCGTTGCATATGTTCCGTATGTCGAGTTGCTTTTTGCCGCGCAGAATATCTATACGCGGAATTACCAGGTCATGCCAATGTTGATTATGGCCAGTATTTGGTATTTGGGGATCACCAGTGTCTTGATGGTTGGACAGTTCTACATTGAACGTTTTTATGCCAGGGGAGCTGTGCGAACTTTGCCACTGACGCCCATTCAGAAAGTTAAGAAGCGTCTTTCGCAATTTGGAATTGGGGCCTAGATGGAGAACGAAACCCCGATGGTAGATGCGCGATCTGTCCATAAGCGTTTCGGACGGCTAGAAGTTCTCAAAGGCGTCAACATGCAGGTGGCCAACGCTGAGGTTGTCTGCATAATAGGTCCGTCGGGGTCGGGCAAATCAACATTTCTTAGATGCATCAATCACCTAGAGAAAATTGATGCGGGAACGATTCGGGTCGCTAATGAGTTAGTTGGCTATCGCCAGAAGGGCGATAAGTTACATGAACTTAGTGAACGAGAGGTCGCTTCTCGCCGCATGAACATTGGGCTCGTGTTCCAGCATTTCAATCTTTTTCCGCACATGAAGGCGATCGATAACATCATGGAAGGCCCTATTCGGGTTAAGAAAGAATCTAAAAGTGTCGTGAAGGAACGTGCTGAGGTACTTCTGGAAAAAGTAGGACTTAGCGATAAAGCTTCTGCTTATCCGTCCCAGCTTTCAGGTGGGCAACAGCAAAGAGTCGCCATCGCGCGTGCACTTGCTATGGAACCAAAATTGATGCTTTTCGACGAGCCAACGTCGGCGCTTGATCCTGAATTGGTTGGTGACGTGCTAGCAGTTATGCGATCTCTTGCTGAAGAAGGCATGACGATGATCGTCGTAACCCACGAGATCGGATTTGCCCGCGAAGTTGGCGATAAGTTGATCTTCATGGACGAAGGAATCATCGTTGAAGAGGGTATCCCAAGCGAAGTTATCTCGAACCCGCACCACGAGCGTACAAAGAGTTTTCTTTCTCGCGTTCTTTGATTGGAAACGTGCTCGCGGAGGTATGGCGAATGTACGGTTCCATCGGATCATTTCATTTTATATTCTCGCTTAGACATTTGTTTGCAAACTAGGAACAGGGGATCTAGATGGGTAGTGCCAACTTCGGTATTGGCTAGTACTGACAGGTTGGTTATGTCTTTACCTTCTCTTGCAGTAAAAGGTTGGCACTCGGGCCACGTGCACTCTCGATCACGGTCACGTGACCAGCAGATCGAGACAAGAACAACCTTCTTCAAAATCGATGACACGTTGCGCAAAAGTGAAATGCCGGCACCGATCGAGTCGGACTCGTCGCAACCAAAGCAGATTGAATATTTATCCATTCGTAAGTTGAAGTCTGCACAGATACCGTCCGTCAACTGATTCACCTGAGTGGCTGCGATCGCCTGCAGAGTTTCCACTCCATGATTTTCGACTTGTTGCAGAGTGACTTCTGCTGGTTCTACACCACTGACACCATCTGGAGTCCAAGGATTATTATCAAGCCTCTTAGTAACACCAACTTGATCCGTGCCGATCATAACCATTTCAGACTCCTCTTGGATTGCCTATTAAGCCAGACTCGAGTGGCCTGTAAACCCATCATTTGGGAGCTTTACTCAAGGTCCACCCATAGATATGCAATTCGATGACAATCAAGAAAGTCTTTTACTCCCTGACTTTCGTACACCAATTCGCTCTGTAAACGATGATTTCATCAATTGTCTCAAAATTTGCTGGAATTCTTATTCCCTAGATAACGCAACTCAGGTTCGACCTACGCAACCCAAGTCTGACTTAAATGGAGTTGTCGTGAAGGCTCAGCCAGAGGAGATTCGATTTCCGGCATCAGCAAAAGCAGTTGCGAGTCACTCACGATGACGACATTGTTTCAACGCCGCAATTATCAGAAGGTTTCTCACGAAATGCACACGAACGATTAGGAGTTTCCTCACGGTAGTCATACAAGAGAGTGTGAATGTGTGATGTTCCACACTAATAGGCGAACACAGGTTGCTATGGATGAAAGCGCGGCGTAATGTCGAAGCAACGAGTTGTTTTGGCGAAACTCGCTCTCTGCAGTGAGTATGTATGTATGCGCTGTTGAGGCCCCTATACGTTCGCTAATTCTTATTTAGCTGGAGAACGTTCGCTGAAGTTCAACATTTTCGAGAACTGGTGGGTTCATTCTTCAGGCTCCTTGCAATGCGACGCATTGCAATTTTATAATCTAAGAAGGTTGGCAAGATGCGTAAGTCAAGAAAAACTAGTGATTACAAGCAGGCGAGAAGTTTCAGCAAGATTCTGCTACTGCCCGTTCTAGCGGGTGTCCTAATAACTGGATCAACGGCATATGCGGTCGGTCCTACACCTCCGCCAGTGCCAGTTTCAGGCGCTGTTGGCCCGGCGCCGACTATTTCTGTCTTAGTAGTTCCCAACCCGACGACACTTGCTGCCGCTGGGTCGGTCACCTACACATATACAGTCAAAAATGTCGGACCGACTTTCGTTCCGATGACCGGTGTGACCCTTACAGATGACAATTGCGCGACGGTGACATACGTTTCTGGTGATACGAACGCCAACGCAACCCTCGACGCTACCGAGGTATGGACTTACACGTGTACTGCTTCGGTTGCAGCAACCACAACTAGCACGGCGACCGTTACTGGGCACGCTGGCGACTTGGTCGCGACAGATACCGCAAGCGCAACAGTCAACGTCGGAGCGGGAGTACTTGTCGCGCCAATGATTCAGGTTGTGAAAATGACTCGCCATCCCGTACTACCAGCTGGTGGCGGTTTGGTTATGTACGGCTTCTCAGTTACGAACCCTGGGACCGTGCCGCTAACCGGTGTAGCCGTCACTGATAGCAAGTGTTCGCCAATCACCATCGACTTCGGGGACACGAACAGCAACAACGGAATTCCCGTAAACAGCACGTTGAATCCCAATGAGACGTGGCAGTTTGCTTGCATAACTACCAACGTCACAGTGAATACCGTTGACGCTGCTACTGCCACAGCGACGGGTAACGGAATGACCGCTACCGACTATGGTTACGCAACAGTAATCGTGATGCCTGGTGCGGCACCAACACCAACACCTACGCCAACAACTACGCCTACGACTCCTACTCTCCCGAACACGGGAATAGGTCCTGATGCCTCGGGTACGCCTTGGAACATGGTGACATTCCCGATCGCTCTAGTTGCAGCGTCATTACTACTGTTCGCACTTCGACGTAAGAATGCGATGCAGTTCAATAAGTAAATATGAATGATGTGAGGAATTGATGGTTCAAACCATCAATTCCTCACATCACCATGTGTAGGGTCGGGTTTGGGTGTAAAGTCGAGTTCGGGAAAGAGATGTAATGAAATCAATTTTGGCAAAAGGTTCAATTCTGGTTGCAGCTGCTGTAACTGGCCTCCTATTTGTGCCCCCATTGGGCGCGGCCAAAAGTTCGCATGGCGTCTCGATCGCATCAAGCTCCAAGCATCGCGTCTCGACCACGTCAAGTTCCAAGACGATCCCAAAGTCTCCGAAGAGTTCAAAAACCGCGCCTTCGACCAAGCAAGTAAGTGCCAGAGCAACTCTGCCGGTGCGTTTGATGATTCCCAGTATTCACGTCAATGCGGCAATCCAATATGTGGGTCTAACAAGTACTGGTGCGATGGGCGTGCCCAACGGCCGCTCAGATGTGGCCTGGTATGACCGCGGGCCGCGGCCTGGTGAAGTAGGAAGTGCAGTAATAGCGGGGCACACTGCCCACAGTGGCCCTGCGACGGTATTTGATAATCTGTCGCAATTGCGCCCTGGAGACCTGATTTATGTGCAGAATCGCATAGGTGCTCAAACTGCTTTTGTGGTTCGGAGCATTCACGTCTACAGTCCTAATGCACAGGTCCCTGAGGTGTTTACTTCAAGCAGCGGAACTCATTTGAATCTGATCACGTGTACCGGAGTTTGGGATACGGCTAAAAATGGTTTTACTAAGCGGATGGTTGTTTTTGCAGATTTGAAAATCTAGTTGTAAAAGAAGGCCCGAACCAATGGTTCAGGCCTTCCTTTCTCATTCACCCTTGTGAGAGATTTACTGTTTCCATTGGGCTGATCCGGCATCGTAGGTCGTATAGGTATAAGGGTTTTCCTGGAGTTTCTTCTCTGGCGTGTCGGGGTACATTCCGTTTTTCCAGGTCCCTTCCCCCATCTGTTTGATGAGGTAGTCAACGGTCTTTCCGACTGATTCTTTAGCCTTGGCAAGATCGTTACCAACGAGACGGTGCTCGTGCTTGACAACTCTTCCATCGATAACGACCGTGTGCACATCGCCGCGTGAGGCCTGCATTGCAATGTGACCGTACGGGTTCAAAATCGGGAACATAGTTGGCGAGGCATCATTTTTTAGAAGGACTATGTCAGCCTTCTTCCCAACTTCGATGCTCCCGATCTTGTCGTCTAGACCAAGGGCTTTGCTGCCGCCACGGGTAGACCAATCGACTACTTCTTCCGAACGCAACTGCAAGTGAGTGATCGTCTCAGACTTGGCGTGCGCTTCGAAGTGCTCACGAGAACGGTCTGCTCCAAGTGTTGTGCGCATTGCTGTGAAAAGATCTGCGCTAAACCAGACGCTGGTGTCCATCGACAAAGAGACCGGAATGTCATGCTGGCGAAGTTTCCAAGATGACGGATAGCCCTGTCCTGCACTCTGCTCACTTTCGGTCGAGACCGAAACTGACCCGCCGGTCGCGGCGATCCGGTTGTAGGAATCATTTGTAAGCGTCGCTGAGTGCACATAAATCGTCTCTGGCGTCATGAAACCGTTCTCATGCATCAAGCGAATGCCGTCGTCATTTGTCGCACCCCATACTCCGGCGTGGGTAGTTACTGGCGCACCAAGTTCGCGAGCAACCTCAAATGCAGCTTTCTCCGGGAAGGCTGGGTCTCCGGTTACGTCGAAGGCCATTTGGAATCCGAGCATGTCTCCCTTGCCATCGATGCGACGCCGATAGAAGTCTTTAAATTCTGGGCTCGCCGACCATTCCCAAGGTCCTTGCTGGATGTTTCCGTAGGCAAGAATGAACCGACCGGGAACCTCCTCAAGGGCATCCACGGCGGCATCTGCGTGTTGAGCGGTCTGAAGTCCGTGGGACCAGTCGACGGTGGTCGTTACGCCAGAGTCGATGGCCTCTACGGCGGAAAGTAAGTTGCCAGAGTAGATGTCTTCAGGGCGGAAAGTCTTGCCGTGTTCGAGGTAGTACCAGACGAAATACTGTGAGAGCGTCCAGTCTGCTCCGTAGCCGCGCATCGCTGTTTGCCACATATGCCGGTGCGTATCGATCATGCCGGGCATGATGATTCCGCCCTTGGCATCAATCTCAAGTGCGTTAGATGGTGCCTGCAGATCGACCCCAATCTCACGGATCAGTCCGTCAATCACGAGCACATCGCATCCGGAGAGAACTCGGTGAGCGTCATCCATTGTGAGAACTAGTCCATTTCGGAAAACTAATGGCCTGCCGTTTTCAAGCGATTGACCTGTCGAACTTACTGGCTTCGTGTTCATGGCACCTCACGTGTGAAGAGTTGAGTGGCGATATTCTGACGCCACGTAGATCAACTTGGGGTTGGGAGTTCTGAAATCATGAAGACACTTCCCCAGGTTGTCAAGGGTTACTTGACACTTTTCGCGAAAAAGGTATTTTCAGGGCGGAAAAAGTAAGATATGTTTGCTCGCACTGAACAGCCAACGAAGGGAATCCAGTTGTCTACCCAACCTCAAGATAGGCGTGACCGGACCTCAGTAGTTCTCGGTGGCACCTCAGGCTTAGGCAAAGAGGTGGCTCGATTCCTTGCTGTCCGGGGATCGATGGTCATCGTTACCGGCCGAACAATTGAAACTGCGCAGAAAGCCGCTGATGAGATAGGGCATGGCTGCAAGGGCATCGCACTAGATCTGGCTCAGCCGGAGACGATAGCCGCCGCACTAGCAGAAATCGGTGCGGTTGATGATCTAGTGATTGCTGCTATCGAGCGAGATGCCAATAGTCTTCGTGACTACAACATTCAGAAGGCGATTCGTGCGTTGACTTTGAAGTTAGTTGGCTACACCGAGGTAGTGCACACATTGAGTGGTCGACTTTCACCAACATCTTCAGTAGTTCTGTTTGGTGGTCTGGCGATGGAACGGCCGTACCCTGGTTCCATTACCGTCTCGACCGTTAATGGCGGCGTTACCGGGCTGGTTCGTTCTCTGGCTTTTGAGATAGCGCCGATCCGAGTGAACGCAATCCATCCGGGAATCATTGGAGACAGTCCGGAGTGGCGCGAGAAGGACAACAGCAACATTGTTTCGCGAACTCCTCTCGGCCGACTGGTGAAGATGGACGAGATTGTTGGTTCAGTCGTATTTCTGCTCGATAACACAGGGATCAATGGTGTCAACCTAGTAGTGGATGGCGGCTGGATGCTGCGATAGCAGTTGGTTCTGGAGATCAAAGGCGTCAAAGGTTTGAATCGAAGTCAGGGAAGAGTTCCTTGCCGGGATTTATGAGAGGGTCACGATGTACTACGTAACAAGAATCGATGACAGTGCAGCCGTGACGCCGTCGAACTATCTTGGTCAGTCTCAGGGTTTTACCCGCCAGATGCTAGTCAATCGCTCGACTGGTTCGCCCCATATGGGAATGGCGATCGGGCATTTAACGCCTAATGGTCATGTAAATCCTGTCGTCCATTCTTTCGAGTTCAGCCTCTACGTGTTCAGCGGAGAGGTCGCGGTCACGATGCTCGGTACCACAACGCTATTGGGTTCGGATCAATGCATTGTGATTCCAATCGGCATTACGTATTCCATGCGAGCAACAGGGCAGGGCGCAAAATGGCTTCAAGCAAGCGCACCTTCGGAAATAGATGATGGCGGTCGCCGACTGGATACGTTCTTCACGGGCGACGCTACTAGTGAAGGTACGCCGGTAACGCCCGATATTCGCGACCCAAGAAACCAACATGTGGTGCAATTTGATTCGGCGTCGATGGATCTGCGACGCCTAGCTGGTGGAGCTGATGTCAACGCCCCGTCTGTTTCGCCAAGTATGGCGACGGCGCTTCTTGCCTACAGTGGGATTGGAGTCCGCATGCTTATCGATCAACGTGTCGGCGCTCAATTGCACACGATGTTTATGGTCGACTACCAACCAACTGCGATTGCGCACCCGCATGACCATCCCTTTGAAGAATCGTATGTTTTCGTTGAAGGAGAGGTCCATGTGCTGGTGGACGGTGATGAGTTGGTTCTTCATCCAGGAGACGTACTTTGGGCGGCAGTGGGTGCTGATCACGGCTTCGAAAACCGGAGCGGCGGTCTGGTTCGCTGGATAGAGACTCAGGCACCGCAACCACCCGCGCAGCATTCATATCGCTTCAGCCGCGATTGGCAGTACCTAGAAGACAAACTTAACGAAAATTTAAAATAGAACCCTTCAAAATACAGAGGGGCTAGAAGAGCACTTGGCTAGACTGCGTGACATCAAATAGTGGGGGCAGGTTTCTGATAGAGCAAAGATAAGGCTTTGCTCCGACGGTGACACGAAGGGGTGGACGATGGCGACAACGGGCGGCTCTGCCGGAACCAAAGGCAATAGTGCTAGGAGAGCCGCGCTTAAATCGACACCATCTTCGGGGTCAAAGGCTTCTTTGAATTCGATTCAGCAAGATTCAAAATCTTCAACTGGGCGCATATCTGCTGGGCATACCGGGGCTCGGTTGCGAGCTCGTCGTGAGTCATCGGGTGTTTCTTTGCGTCAGTTCGCCAGGGACTTGGGTGTTTCAGCTTCCTTCCTTTCTCAGTTGGAGACTGGGAAGGCACAGCCATCCGTAGCCACGCTTTATTCGATTTGTGCGGCGCTCAATATGTCAATCGACGAACTTTTCGCAGTTGAGTCGACACTAAGTGAGAACCCAGACGACGTGTCCGCACGTGGCTTGGCCCGCTCCGATGCCGAGGCTCATATCCATGATGCGGATATTGGTGATGGCTCGAGTCGAATGTGGAATTTCCCTTCCTCTTCAGGCATATCTCATTTATCGCCCCTCGTGACCCCATCTGAGCGCAAAGCTTTAGTTTTGGATTCTGGAGTCACCTGGGAGCGGTTAACCGCTATGACCGAAGCTAAGATTGACTTTGTATTCGTCCGGTATGACGTCGGTGGCAGTTCAAATTCAGATGGTCACCTCACTCGGCACGCAGGTACTGAGTACGGATTCGTTATTCGCGGTGTGCTCGAAGTCAACTTAGGGTTCGAGACTTATCGAATGAATCCAGGCGATGCGATCTCCTACGATTCCAGTACGCCGCACCGTCTCACAAATGTCGGAGATGTACCTGTTGAGGCCATTTGGTTTGGCGATGGACGCAACAATGGAACGCACTAGCCAGCGAACTCCTTGTGGCTGAGATTGCGGTATTAGGAATTGGGCGCATGGGTGGGGCGATGGCTCGGCGGCTGGTTGCCTCGGGACACCAGGTAACGCTCTGGAATCGAAGTTCAAGTGCTTCGAACACTCTGGCAGAAGACCTAGCGAGCCAATTGGTTAGCGTCGCCAGGAAGCCGGCTGAGGCGGTCGCAGCTGCCGATTACGTAATTTGCTCATTTGCCAACGGCGAGATTTCGCAATCCGTTCTGCTCAATCAAGACTTGCTTAGGTCACTTCGACCCGGTGCCATAGTGTGCGACATGGGCACGACAGGTGTTACAACAGCGCGCTCGCTATACGAACAACTGCGACAACATGGATTCTCATTCGTCGATGCCCCTGTGTCCGGCAGTGTCGCAAGCGCTGCTGGGGGACAACTTCTGGTGCTAGCAAGCGGCGAACCCGTCGCGGTTGAGGCAATGTGCGGCATATTCGCTGCGTTTGCAAAACAGGTCAAGTACCTTGGCGCGGCTGGCAACGGGCAGGCAATGAAACTGGCTGTGAACCTAGTTGTTCACACTCTCAATGCGGCCTTGAGTGAGGCAATTGTGTTCGCCGCCCAGTCCGGAATCGAGCCCGCTGAGGCATATACGATTTTTCAGGAAAGCGTGGTCGGCTCCGCGTTTGTTAATTACAAGCGAGAGGCCTTCTTAAGTCCAACGACTCCAGTCGCCATGAGTCTTGAGTTGGTTAATAAGGATCTCGGGCTCATCCTCGGATCAGCCGAGGTATTGGGAGTCGACGTTCCCACCACGCAGGCGGCGATGAAGTTAGTGGCCGCAGCTTGCCAAGCAGGATTTGGTGCTGCCGACATGGCGGCTCTCAGCCAGTTTTTGAGACAGAAATAGCCACCCAACATAGACCGCGCTCGACCTGGCTAGTGTATGACCACATCTAACATGCCGAACGATTCAACGGCGACGAACCGGGCGAATTGGAACTGAAACCTTATTATTTGCGCCATTATTGAACTAGATAGGGCCCAAAAAGGCCCCCGAGCGCCTCATTCCAATAAAACTCGGCATTCACAGAAAAAAGTGTTAGGTATTGCTTGACACCCCTACTTAACGCGTCCATTATGAGCGAACTAGAAATTGCCAACGGACGCTTTACAAGTTGACCTCCTAATTGAACGCCAGTTATCCGGTGACCCTTCTTCTACCGGTTGGCGCGAGAGACGGTAGGCAGAGCGAAGTGCTGGCGAAGGTCTGGCGCAGAGCGCGTGAGACTGGACAAAGGAGGACTCGTGGGTTCAAGACGATTGTTACGCGCACCCAGCGCAATTATCGGCGGGATAGCACTCATCTCGACGATGCTGGTTACCGGTGGCCCAGCGCAGGCCAAGGCAAAGCCCATCAACATCGCATACATGTCGTTTGCGGTAGCGAATAGCTATGACGCTCCAATGCTCGCAGCGGCCAGGGCCACTGCGGCCAGCCTCGGCGCCAAGATCACCGTATTCGATGCGGGTAACGACCCTGCCAAGCAGTACAGCCAAATGCAGAATGCAATTGCCACGGGCAAGTACAAGGGAATTATCACGCAGCCTATTTTTGGTACAGCTCTTATCCCACTCGTCAAAAAGGCGATCGCCAAGCACATCAGAGTTGTTAACATCGACCAGATCCTCGGCGCGAAATTCACTACCGCTAGGCCTCAGGTCAAAGGCCTATCGGCCAACGTAACCTTCCTGCCTTCTCGCATTGGAAAGCAACTCGGCGAGCAGGTCATCGCAGCCTGCGCGTCTAAAAATCTCAATCCCTGCAACGTCGGGTACATCTACAGCATTAAGGGAACCACCCTTGATGTCGCGATCAACAAGGGGTTCCAATCAGCGATCGCAGGAACGCCGTCGATCAAGATCGTGGCCGAAGGACAGTCGTACTTCACCCCATCCATCGCATTGGGTGCCGTACAAAACATGCTGCAGGCCAATCCAGATCTGAGTCTCGTCGTCGGATCCGATCAAGGTATTGAGGGTGCAATACAAGCTCTCGACGGCGCCAAGAAGACTGGCCAAGTGCTTCTCGTCGGCTTTGGTGGCAGCGCGGCTGCAATCGCTGGTGTGAAGGCTGGTACTTGGTTCTCCGATGTTGCTCAAGCACCTGCATCAGAAGGCCAACTCGGCGTTGCCGCCCTCATCAAGGCGATCAAGACTGGCAAGTCCAGCGGCTCGATCAATCCAGTCGCTAGCCTGCCTGACCGAGGGGTCATTACCAAGGCGAACGTAAGCAAGTTCACCGCTGAATGGCCTGGATAACTTCCATGAGCCCCCACCGAACCGTAACGACAACTACTAGCGATATTGAAGTCGTTGGCGCGTCTAAGCGGTTCGGTGGGGTCTTAGCCCTCGATGACGTTTCCATTACTATCAAGGCGGGTCAGGTCCACGCTCTTGTTGGCGAGAATGGCGCCGGAAAGTCAACGCTCGGCAAAATCATTTCTGGCGTTCTTGTTCCGGACGAGGGACATTTGGTTGTGAATGGACATCCGATATCACTTCGATCTCCTCGCGAGGCGCTTAGCCACGGGATAGTGACAATCGCGCAAGAGTTGGCAATCGTGCCAGGATTAAGTGTCGCGGAGAATGTATTTCTTGGGGCGGCACCCAGTACCGCAGGATTTGTTCGGCGGCGCAAGACCCGGCGCGATTTCAATGAACTTGCCACGGAGGCGGGCTTTAATCTCCCCCCCGATCAATTGGCCGGTAGCCTTCGAACCGCTGATCAGCAGAAGGTAGAGATTCTGCGCGCGCTGTCCCGAAATGCGTCATTGATCATTATGGACGAACCCACAGCGGCACTGTCCAACACTGAAGCAAAGGCGCTGCATAAGGTCATCCGCAACCTGGCCAGTAATGGGCAAGCTGTGCTCCTAATCTCGCACTTCCTTTCGGAAGTTCTTGAGTTGGCCGACACCATTACCACTTTGAGGGATGGTCGCCTAGTTCGATCCGTTCCGGCTAGTGAAGCAACGGAAGAGTCGCTTATCGAAGGGATGCTTGGGCGCTCACTTGGTGCAACTTTTCCCGAAAAGACATTTCCGGTTGATGATGCGCGGGTATTGCTATCGGTGAACGACCTTTCGGCGCCCCAGGTATTTTCCGCCTCGCTCTCGGTGCGAGCCGGTGAAATCGTGGGAATTGCGGGTTTGGTCGGGTCTGGGCGATCCGAACTTGTCCGCGCCATTTTTCAAGACACGAAAACCAAAAGTGGAGTAGTCACCATAGATGGTACGAGATTGAGGGGCCATAGCCCTCGAGTGGCCATCGATAGTGGCCTTGCGATGATCCCTGAATCGCGAAAAGACCAAGGCTTATTAATTGGCCGTTCCATTAGAGAAAACGTCTCGCTTTCAAGCCTTAGGGACTTCAGCAGGGTTGGTTGGGTTTTGCGCGGCAAAGAGAAGAATGCATCTGCTGAAGTGCTTCAGCGCGTGACCGTTCGCACCACAAATACCAATGCATCGGTGGGATCTCTCTCCGGTGGAAATCAGCAGAAGGTACTTTTCGCCCGGACGGTTCTTTCGAACCCAAAGGTGCTCATCGCCGACGAACCAACGCGCGGTGTTGATGTGGGATCCAAACGAGTTATATATGACCTGCTGACACAACTAGCCGATTCAGGGCTCGGCGTTCTCGTGATCTCATCCGATCTTGAGGAAGTACTTGGCCTCGCACACCGTGTACTGGTGATGCGATCTGGTCGGATCGTCGCGGAATTGGCTGGAGATCAGATGACCCAGCAGGGTGTGCTAGAGGCGGCTTTTGCCGAACCGATCAGGACCGAAAGGGCGAATCCATGAAAGACGTTTCGACGCCGAGCGTTGATGTAGAAGCGCAAGCCGGTTCGACCCGTAACAATTCTTTAAAATCAGTTTCCGAACTCTTCGGATCCTGGCGAACCGCAGGTATTCTGTTGCCGTTCGCAGCGTTGTTTATCGCACTCTCAGTAACGAGCGAGCCGTTCCTACACACGACCAATTTACTCAATATTCTTGATCAGCAATCATCGCTTCTGATCATCGCTGCCGCTGGAACCCTGGTCTTAGTTGCCGGCGGCATTGATCTTTCTGTTGGTGCGACTTATGCCCTTTCAAGCGTGGTCGCTGCTGATGCGGTTCTTAAACATTCAACTTTGTTTGCGGTAGGTGCTGGTCTAGTAGTTGGCTTGCTGGTCGGCCTGGTTAACGGAGTTATCATCACGATCCTCAAGATCAATTCGCTGATTGCAACGTTGGCAATGTCTTTCGTCATTGCCGGGATTGGAACCAAAGTAACCAGCGGCAATCTGATCGTTTTGATGAACCGCCCTGGATTCGGCAAAATTGCACAGAGCGAATTCTTGGGTACACCCAGTTCCGTCTGGCTGATGCTTGTCGTTGTTGTGCTGCTTGGCATTTTGCTCTCGCGTACAACTCTTGGGAGATACATCTTTGCCTCCGGTGGAAATGCCGAGGCGGCCAGGCTTGCGGGCGTCCGGGTTAATCAAGTGCGCGTCATTACATTTATGTTGAGTGGCGGAGCCGCCGGGCTTGCCGGAATCATTGACGCCTCTCGAGTTCTTAGCACTCAGGCGGGACAAGGAAGCGCTCTAGCCTTTACTGTCCTGGCCGGCATAGTCGTCGGCGGAACGTCCATCGCGGGTGGTGATGGAGCTGTCGGCCGAACTGTCGTGGGTGTTCTCTTCATAGCACTGATCGGAAATGGATTCGATCTGCTGGGCCTGGATCCGTTGTATCAGCAGATCGTCCTTGGTCTAATACTGCTAGCCGCGGTTGCCCTGGATGCTTGGGCGAGAACACAACGTCGCTGAGTTCGCCAAGTTCTCGAATTCGAGGGCCTTTAGATAATTGGAGTGGTTATGGGTATTCATACTTTTGGTAGTAATGCAGTTGATTGGGAGAGTCGGGTTGATATGCCTCGACTTCGTGGGGAGCGGTTGGCGAAGTTGCAGGCTGAGTTGGAGCGTTCTGATTTAGGGGCGTTGTTGACTTTTGATTTTCATAATATTCGCTATATGACGGGTACTCATATTGGTACTTGGGCGATGGATAAGTTGATTCGGTTTGCTTTGTTGCCTCGTGGTGGTCAACCGATTGTTTGGGATTTTGGTTCGGCTGCTCGTCATCATCAGATGTATAGCCCATGGCTTGGCGGTGTGCAGACGTTGCCTGATGGTTCTCAGGTTCCTTATGAGGGCTCGCGAGCTGGTCTGTCGACTTTGCGTGGCGCTATTTCGCCTGGTGCTGATCGGGCGGGTTCGGTGGCTGAGAAAGTACGCGAGGTGTTGGCTCAGTTTGGCTTACAGAACGAGCCGGTTGGTGTTGATATTGTGGAGATGCCGATCCTTACGGCGTTTGCCAAGGTTGGTATTTCGTTGGTGGATGGGCAGCAGGTTTTCTTGGCGGCTAGGAAGATCAAGACCAAGGATGAGATTTCGTTGTTGACTCACGCTGCTTCGATGGTTGATGCCGCGTATGAGGAGTTGTATACGTTCCTTCGTCCTGGGGTGAAGGAGAACGAGTGTGTGGGGTTGGTTAATAAGACTTTGTATGATCTTGGTTCTGAGCATGTTGAGGGTGTTAACGCCATTTCCGGTGAGCGATGCTCACCGCATCCCCATGTTTATTCTGATCGGTTGATTCGTCCTGGTGATCCTGCGTTTTTTGACATTCTGCATAGTTACAACGGTTATCGGACTTGTTATTACCGAACCTTTGCAGTCGGAAGTGCTTCGGTTGCTCAGCGTGATGCTTATACGAAATGCCGCGAACTTATAGATTCGGCTATCGCCCTGGTTAAGCCGGGCGCCACTACCGCTGACATTGTTGCGGTCTGGCCGAAGGCTACTGATTTTGGGTTCGCTAACGAGGAAGCCGCGTTTGGTCTTCAGTATGGGCATGGGATCGGGTTATCGATTTGGGAACGCCCTATTTTCAGTCGGATGACTTCTTTTGATCACCCGGAGACCCTTGAAGAGGGCATGGTGTTCGCACTTGAAACCTATTGGCCAGCTAAAGATGGTTGGTCGGCTGCCCGGATCGAAGAAGAAGTCGTTGTTACCGCTACTGGTTGTGAAGTGATAACCAAATTCCCGGCTGAAGAACTCCTAGTCGCTGGGAAACGTTATTACGCAGCCGGTGGACCAATGACCACCCTTCGCGAATCCCAATCCAACCTCAACACCTCATGGGGCCGAGGAGAAACCGACTAAGGATTTCCGGCAGGTATAACTTCGAAAGCCCAGGCAAATGGCCTGGGCTTTCGCGTTTAGAGAACTCTCATATCTGGTTGGGACTGACGACCGGGCGCACCTGCGGCAGTTTGTTTTGGTCACCGACTATGGCCTCATTGCCTCTTTTGGCGACGATAATGATCGACTTACTTTTAGGGGAAACGACACTCCACTCAAGCAGATCGAGTAATCATGATTAGTTCCATTTTTGGTCTAGACCCACGTCCTTAACCGCAGCCGTCGCCATTGCAGGTGTTCTCGTTTTTTCGGGCGCCGCTTATGCGAGCTCCATCGAGACGTCAGTAATCGAAAGAACGACACAGGACGGGACCGTAACGCTCACTCCGAGGAAGAGCACCGCAGTAACTTTTAACTTCACCTTAATAAGCGCACTGGATGGCAACGCGACCTTTACGGTCTATCGCGATTAAACGCTAACCGATGGAGCATTCGCTGGCAGTGGCGCTCAGTCGTTTACGGCGATTCTGCAGAGTGATTCTGATATTCAGACTTTCTCTACACCTGGAACTGTGTCGATCTCCGAAAGCCAAGTTGGTGGCCAGTCGAATTATTCCGCGACTGTGTTACGGTCGCCGCCGGCATCAATCGGCGCTAAGCCGTCGGTGAAGGTTACTGGCTTCGTTAACGGGACCTAATATGAGCTTGGCGTCGACACACCTCCTTTGGCGAGGTGTGCGGTATCGAATGACCATTACACGGTTGCCCCATTTCCAGCCATCATTAGTGGAAGATTGCCGCATGGGATGGGGACTGCGTCCTATGTGATCGTCGACACATTCAAACCGACCATAAGTCACGTCCTACTTGGCGGGTCGGTGAATTCAAACAATTGGTACAAGAATGACGTCACAATTTCCTTCGCCTGCGCAGACGCTGGTTCCGTGGTGCAGAGTTGCTTGACTGACGACGCGACAACGAGCTTTAAGACATTAGGAGAAGGAGCACGTTATTTGGCGACGGCTACTGCAGTTGACTGGGTAGTGAATGCAAGTTCAGATTCGACCTACGGGATCAACACCGACAAGACGACCCCAGCCTGCGTTGCTCGTGACGCATTATCGGGCGTGGACCGATTATGCTCCGTGGGTGGAGGCGGTAGAGTGGTCGGGTAGCCAGTTCATCAACAATTAGTCCACTCCAAAACTGCCCTGGTCCTGTTACGTGACCACGCTGAACACTCAAGACGGCTCAGCGATCTCCGCCAACTCCAAATTGAAGTAATTACGAAATCGCACGGAACGGATCAAGGCATGGAAAGGCCCCAGTTGATTATGACTGGAGCTCTTCCATTTACTACGTTCAAGAGTCACTGGATGGGAGCCACTTGTGACGTATCGATCAACTATAAAAAAGAAGGCACAACTGTGACCGAGCACACTCGGTTTTAGAGACCATATCAATCTAATGATCACCGTGTTCCCTGGGTCACAATTGATGTTAGGCCCAGCCTGTGAACTGCAGCGATTGATTTAAAGACAACCACTTCCAGGGCGTCATGTGATGCGCGCCACCGACAAGAATAAACTGCTGTGATGCATCCCACCAGCCTAAGAAGATTCAAACTACGTCCGTGAAATTAGTCTGAATCCATCGGCTCCTCGACCGATGAAATTGCCAACAAAATGTCGGTGATAAATCTAAGAGGGCTACTAAAGGGTGGATGCGAAAATGAAATCACTTAAGAAATCAGCCATCGTGGGAACGGTGGCAGTCGCCACCATGCTGGGGCTCGTCGTTGTAACGGGTGGAAGCGCAATTGCTTCAACTCACGCTTCAACGTCGAAGTCAGTGATCTCTCACAAAGCCAAGAAGACCTTGGTTTGCTACAAAGCCAAGTCGGTTAAAAAGATCAAAGCCGTAAAGCCGAAGTGTCCAAAGGGCTGGACCGCAAAGAAGCCCATAGTGAAAAAAACTACATCGGCTTCGAAGACATCTGCGTTCTCGGGAACTTATAAGGGGACCATCTCCATGTTGTGGAGTTCGAGCGACGTCAAAGTAACGTCACTAACGGGCACTGGAAGCGGCACAGATCTCGGTCTTTCGAAGGTAACCGCCACCGGCAAGGCTCTCCCAACCGATCAGTGTGTTCCGATTAACGCGACTGGATCCCTCTCCGGAGCGAATGGCACTTTAAACCTCGCCTTGAATGCTTCAAGCAGAGGTTGTGCCGCAGATTCAGCGGCCCCAACCGTTGTTTCGATAACTGGTACGGCGGTAGTGACTGGTGGAACAGGCAAGTTTGCTGGAGCCACTGGGTCGCTCAAGGTCACTGGTTCTTTCATGATCAAGTCGACTTCAGCAGGTTCAAATGAAAGCGATGCCTTCACGGTAACGCTCACTGGCAGTCTCACTCTCAAGTAGTTCCAACCAAACAGGAGGAAGTAAAGATGAAACGTTTGATCTCGCGCATAGCCATCGGGGCCCTAGCCCTCGGCGGTATCGCGTCTTTCGGAGTGACAACTGCTTGGGCGGCCACCACTGTTCCAACCGTTGTACTTAGCGGCGGCAGCGCTGTATTCGGCGTCAGCCCTGGAGTCATCAAGGCCACTGCAAGTGTGCCTGGTGCCGTTAACTTCACAGTTGGCGGTACTACCATCACGGACTGCGGCGCTGTCGCTACCACCACAGTGACGCCATTTGTTGCGGTGTGTTCATGGACTCCAAGTGCAGTGGGCGCCGCAGTTTTGGGTGCAACGCTAACTCCAACCGACACGGCAACATACGCGACAGCGACAGCTGCAGCGTTCAATGTCATCGTGGCGGACGCAATTCAAGGCGTATTGAACCCGGTAACTCTTTATGTGGATACAGTTCTCGGTTCCGGGGCTACTGGAGTTTTGGCACCTCGGGTCGGCGGGTCCTGTGCAATCGCCAGCCAGTTCATCGTTGGGCAAATGATCGTTTTCCGCGTTTATGGCAATGACGCAACACGTGGCGGGGCTCCATTGACGCCGCTCAATGTATCTAGCGCCACGGTGACCGTCACGGGAGTTGCGACACCGATCACCCTGAACTACGGCAACCACAGTGGAGTTGCATTCTGGACTGCCGCGATGAAGACAGGCGATGCTCCTGGTCTCTACAACACCCTGGGGGTTATCGACTTTAAGGTGACGATGGACACCATCGCCGTGCCGGCAGTTACCAAGTTGGTCAACGCCACCAAATACGTGCCGACCCTGAGAAACGGAAAGCACGTGCTGTCACACGGCAAGTGGGTCTTCCACAAGGTGAATTACAAGAAGACTGTGGTTGTCACACCAGCTGTGCCGGGAGCAGTGGGCACATTCCACTCCTCATTCCCAACATCATCACAACTCACGCTCAACGCAATTCCCGCCTAATCAATTAGGTAGGCAAAAGCAAGTGCTAGTGGGTCCGAGCGAACGAAGTTAATTCATCGCCCGCCCGGACCCACTAGTTACAAAAAAAGTCCTAGTCAAAAGCCCCTACGAGACTTCGCATTGGATGCTGGGGCGTCAAGCAGTTGAAAGGAAATCGCATGAAGCAGTACAGCCGTACAAACGGCCTTCGCCCTCTCCTCACCGGGGTGGCTATGGCTTGGATTCTCCCGCTGGCGCTTATTTCGCCAGCTACCGGAGCGGATGCCCCACCAACCGGACCAATCGCGCTAACTGCCCCAAGTGGCATTCCGGGAGTGGCTGCGATGCCTTTCACTGGTACGACTGCGTCAACGTTTACGACCCCGGTGTCGATAAACAACCTGACCGTCTCGCCTAACCAGGGAGTATCTGGCGCGCCGATGACAATCTCAGGCGCCGGCCTCCCAGCCAACGCCAACCTCCAATTGACCTGGTCGACGGCGACCGCTACCTGGAAGGCTGACGTTCAGCCTTCCACTGTCAATTACATGGGCACCTCATACTCAAAGTTGAACGTCATACTCGCCACTGTTACTACAGATGCAAGTGGAAGTTTCTCGTTTAAGACGGCCGCGCCAAAGGATTTCGGCGGCGTGCATGACATTTACGCAATCCAAAATGGCGTGGCGCTAGCTCACGGTGGCTACCAGCTAATGCGAGTTCTTTCAATCACTCCAAAGAGCGGCCCGATCGGAACCCCGATCACGATCACCTACACATCGATGGGTGCGAGCCTCTACACAGGTGGCGGTTCGGTGCTATGGGATAACAAATTTGTGGGTGAAATGCAGGCTCAATGGACCCGTGGAACGGGTAAAGTTGTCATTCGCGCGGCTGGGTCAGTTGGCACCCACTTCATCCAGGTAGCCGATGGTATCGGCATCATGTACATGAACATTCTTCAGTCGCCTGTCCCTTACGCTAACGGCGGAACGGTGGCCTTCAAGGTGACAAAAGACAAGGGCCTCATTAAGCCCTACATCACCTGGCCAAGTAAGGTGCAAGCGACCGTAAGCCAGGTGACGACACTCGTACAAACTGGACTTGATCCAGCGAGTACAGCGGTCGCCACCTTGTCCAAGAACAGTGGACCGATCAACTCCAAAGTTGCGCTTCACGTAACGGGCCTTTCGATTTCGGGCACGGCGAAGATTGTCTGGTCCACCGTGGTCGGAAGCCGAGTCAACTGTGGAAGTGGTGGCACTTGTTGGGCTTTTAGTCCGATCCCTCTTGGCTCTGCGACGATAACTAACGGAACCATCGACCAGGAGATCACTGTTCCAGATAACCTAGGCGGCTGGCACGTAATCCAAATCATGCAGGGCTCCTTAGTCGAAGCTCAGGTCCCGTTTTACGTAAAGGCGAGCATCGTTCCGTTCTACAACAAGGCGGGCAAGGTAATAAGCATGGGTGTCGCCACGGCCGACAAATCAAATTCCCCCGAATCATTTGCCGCCGGGGCATCGGGAGTCGGTACGTACACGTTCAAAGCCGGTCAAGAGTTCACGATCAGCATCAAAGGTGTGGGCTGGACCCAACTTGATAACACCTTGGCAGTGACCTACGACAACTCACACATTGGTTATGGCTGCGGATTCAACTCGAATGGATACATGGTCATCCACTTGATTGCGACCGGCGCACCTGGCACGCACATCATCGATCTTTGGCCGGAGTTGTACACCAACCAACCATCGTTTGCTGGTACCCCTTACGGAATGCTCCCGATGCTCTCGTCAGACCGCGATTTCCCTGGTCTGGCCCTTGGGTATCAGGTGCCATCGATTCACTTCTCGATCAAGATCGTGAAGTGATCTAGGTAAGTAGCTAGGACCTAAAGCCTCGTTCCTCGGATTTCGAGGGGCGAGGCTTTAGTGTGTAAAGCCTTTGCAACCAAACTTGGCAACCACCAATTCCACCGACCTAATAGCGTCATCGTGCTGGGCAGGAGCAATCCTCTGACGATTGTTGCGTCGATAAGTACCCCTAACGCCAGCCCGACACCGACT
>Ga0307375_10000436_pt1 | contig 52728 bp, 45 predicted proteins | sample TR1MG_FD_202531 | JGI IMG/M metagenome (GOLD analysis project Ga0307375, IMG submission 202531) | Soil microbial communities from Risofladan, Vaasa, Finland - TR-1 | ecosystem: Environmental > Terrestrial > Soil > Coastal area > Acid sulfate soil | place: Finland: Risofladan, Vaasa | collected...
GGTCGCGAATGGCCGGAGTGACGTACTCGGCTAGAAGGAGTTGGACGCGGCTACAGTTCATGGTTTTCTCGCGTTAGCGATCCGACTTTCACTACTCCTGAATGACTTTCGCGGGCAAAAGGGAACAAACTTTCTTGGAAAAAAACCGAAAAGGTTACAGCGCATTGACGTAAAGACTTGTAAGAAAAGAGGATGCGCGATTATCGTTATTCTGGCAGGCCCACAACGCCTGCGAACCGGCGACGGTTCGGTATCTTCTGTAAGCGATTGTTGTAAAATGGTTTATGTATGCCTCCCCTTGATCGACAGCGACAACCCGCCATAGAGGGGTGATCAGTTGGGATCGCGTCAGTCGGGGGATGCGGAAGTGGTTCACTGCGGCCGTTTGCGACGATTCGGCGCAAACGAGATCTCGGACAGGCGGTTCAACGCACGCCCGAGGCGTACGCGGAACGCTCGAATGGAGCAGCCGGCCAGGGCGGCCGCGCGATCGGTGCGGATACCTCGGACAATTGCCAACTCTATTGCCTGACAGAGCTTGGGCGGAAGCGATGCATGCCACCCGGCGATCTGCCGGTGGCGTTCGGCCCGGCAGTTGGCGGCCTCGACGTCCGCGAGGCCCGGGCAATCATCGCAGCAGCATGGGCAGGCGGTGGTGTCAGCCCGTTGGGGGGGAGGGATTGTGGTTGTTCGTCGGGCGGCTAGGCGCATGGACTCGCGCATCACGTTGAGGGCGATGCCACACAGGTACGTACGCACGCTCGCCTGAGGGCTGAAGCGAGCAGCATCTCGCCAAGCCCGGAGGAACGTTTCCTGCACCACGTCGTCGACGCTGACGCTGTAGCGACCGTGCTGCGCAATCAAGGCCGAAACTGCCTTAACGTGCTTGCGGTACAGACGTGCCATGGCCTCATCGTCGCCAGTGGCGGCGCGGCGCATGAGCGCGATGTCCGGATCGGGATGAATCGGAGTTAGCCGCACGTTAGCTCAAGTTAGGGTGGCAGGTAGTGGGATTCCGGTCAGCGGGCGAATGCAGGCATACGACGGTGCGTGCCCTGGCGCTGCGAACGTACGGACGCTTTGCGAGAAGACCTGCGTCAAAGCATGAACGAGCACCAGAACGGCAGCCGGCGGCGCGGAGTCTGCCGGGTTTCTTGAGGCGGGATCTGGTCAATCCAGGGGAAAGCCGAGCTGCCGTACCTGCCCGCATCGCATCGTCCCGACCTAGTGTGTCGTGTTGCTGACGAACGCGTGTGCCTCCAGTTTTTCAACCAGACGTTTCGCCCGTCGCGCGGCATCGGCAGTAGGGAATTCCTCGACCAGTTTTCTGAGGACTCTGGCGGCGTCTTCATAGCGCTGCGCAGACAGGCAGTCGACGCCGACGGCGTAGTACATTTCGGCTGCGCGATCATCCTCTGGGTACTTTTCCAGGAACGTTCTAAGCACTTGGCTCGCACGTTCCCCTCGACCCTCCTTCCGAAGTGCCAGCCAGTGCAGGTACAGCAAGTCGGCGCGATACGGATCGCAATGCTCGTCCTTGGCGGCGTCCTCAACGTCCATGAGAACGGCCTTGAAATCGCCCTGCGTCGCGAGGTGCCTGATTCGCAGGTAGCGAGCTCTTGCGCCGTGTTCCGTGCCGGCAAAGTCCCTCGCGATAGTGCCGGCCTCGCCGGCGGCCATCGCATAGTTGCCAGCGTTCGCCCATATCTCGCATTTACGAAAACGGTGCTCCAGAACGCGTTGGTCATCGCGATCGAGCAGGGCGATTGCCTCGTCCAAGCACCGCACGGCAAGTCCGGGCTCATGAGCGTTGGTGCACTTCCCTACGGAATCGACGAAGTAGGCGTAGCGAGCCGGATCCGGACCCTGCGTGCCCGCCAGTCGCGTCGCGATTGCAGACGCCGCATCGAGTCGGCCCAGGCAAAGAAGGCAGAAATCAGCCAGTTGATGAAGGCGCTCGGGCGTCGTACAACTGACCGGCAGGGCGTCGAGCAGGCGCACATCGAACTGAGTAGGGTTCTGCAGGAGCGGCATGAGCACGAGGTAGTTCTCGACGCTTTGTTCGCCTTGAGTGAGAGAGGCCAGGGACGCACCCAATTCCATCGTCTCGTTGAGCATGTCCTTTGCTTCGGCATTGTAGTAAGCGCGGGCGAACGTGACCTGAGCCGCCGTGAGCGCCCTCACGTCCAGGCGGTACATGAAATGGGGGAGATACTGGGCATAGAGTCGTTGGGGAGTTTCCGAGACAGACTCGACCGGCGACGGCGTTGCAGGCTGTCTTTTTGCCGGAAGCAGCAAATCATCGACAAGCCGTTGGGCGGCTGTTCGTCTGGCGGGTCCCAGACACGTGGAGATACGCTTTCGTAGCGACCGCAGCGCCGCGACACGTTGTCGGAGATCTCTCAACGAAGGATTGTCCGGTTCGTTTTGACACCATCGTTCGAAGAGCACACGGGCTTCGGGCAGCGCCTGGGGCGCGTCTTCCTGAAGCATTTGTGTCGCGGTCGCGAGGCGTTCGGCAAGAACTTCGCCTTCTTCAGCCACGGCAACGAACGGTAGAGCGACCCACAGGGCGCACCCAATGACCAAACGCAGGTTTTCAGAAGGCATCGTACACCTCCGCATTCGACTCAGCGGACACCTGGGAAGACAGCGTCTGAGACGGACCGCCATTGAGAAACCGCAAAGGCTGACCGTACCTGCTCACCGGCAAGGAGGATCCCGGAACGCTGAGCCATGTTTCCTGTTTGGGCTCTCAATCCGCGGTGCGGCGCTGGCGGGTGTTCCGTACGCCGCGCCCATGGCGCGTATGACGTCAGTTCGCCCGTTGAACGGTCGTGGATGCAGACAAGGGTGCGCCCCTGCATCGCACGTGGAGGTCATCGACGCACAGACGCCCGCCGTCGACAAGGAAGCCGAAAGGCCCTGTCAATGTTTCGCCGAAGACGAGGGATTCAACGGCGGCGTCCTCCACGCGCAATTGGAGTTCGCCATCGCGTGTGGCCAAATCCACCCTTATCCAGCGATCTGGGACAAGATCCGCTCGGAAAGCGCCAACGTATCGCTCGCGCCCTTGATGAACGCAGACGAGTTCCTGTCTCGCCGAACCGCCACGTTGCATCGCCGAGGGCCGCCAGCGCAGCGCCGTGTAGTCCGTCGGGCTCCGCCAATTCAGACAGATGCCCACGAGGCCGGGCCCAGAAGCCTTCAAGGACACGCTGAGCGCGTAGTCTCGCCAAGCCCGATCACCGGTCCAGGCAAAGGCGGGGGCCGCGTGCTCTTCGCTGTTTGCGATGCCTTCGAGCCATCGATGGTCGAAGTTGCCTGCACTTGCCGGCTCCGCCAACTTCCATGCGCTGTCACGCGTCCATGCAGCGATGTTGCCGCCGTCGCACCCGTCGAATCCATCGTAGAAGATGTCATAGGATGCCTGGGTCGATCCGGTGGGGAGTTCAAGTGGGTCGCTCAAGAACATAAGCTGCTGTAGCGCCACACCGTCACTATGATTGGAGAGCCTTACGGTGTGCGTTCCGCGTGCGAGTGACGAAGCGACGCCTCTGACCCAATGCCACTGGCCGTAGATCGGATCGTTGCCCAGAATGACTTTCTCTCCGTCGTCGAGCTGCACGTAGACGGCGTTGGTGCAGGCCCCTCCCCAGAGCGCAAAGGCCCACACAGTGTAGGTGGCATATGCGGGAGTGTAGAAGGTGAACTCCGCCGAGCCGCCGGCCTCTCCGCACCATCCCCTCCCAACGCCCGGAGGGATTCGCATGCCTCGATCTCCGTTGGTGGTCACCACATCCACCTGACAGGGAGGTTCGATACGGCTGGGGCGGTCGGCCGCCACCAGCACGCGATGCCTGGCGCCGATGAAGGAGAATGACGACACAGCATAGCTGATGAAAGCGAAAAGCAGGAGGCCAGCTCTTGACGCGACGCGCACTTACCGTCCCTCGGTGTCGCCGGCAGTCGTTGCGCTGTCAACGAGCGCCAGCAAGAGAACAAACGCCGGCAGGATACCCGCGTACTGCAAGGCCGAGCCCATATTGGAGATTGCGGCGCCAATGAGTCCCGCCAGTGCAGCCGAGGCAGCGAAATCCCGGCGCAACTGGTAGGCTCGCGACCAATAATGATAGAAAACCCAAGAGAGCGCAAGCAAGCCGACGAGTCCCGTCTCCGCCGCCGTAGCCAGCCATCCGTTCTGATCGAACTCTGCGATCGTGTTACGCTTGGGTAGACGGAGATAATACGTGCTGCGATGGTCGTTCAGGCACCCAATACCCGCGCCGGCGCCGGCACGATCGCTGAGCAGATTGAGTTCTGCTTGCCACTCGATGTAACGTTGGCGAACGTCGACGCCGTCCGTTTCCATCAGGCGCAGGTCGGCCAGCCACGGCGGAAGCCGTCCCGCCGTCGCTGCAGCCACCACGCAAGCCGTGCACACGACGGCAGTGACCACCACCCACCGCCGTGCGTTTCCTGTTAAGAACGCGCCGACGATGACGCCTACAACAACGCCTAGGCAGGCCCAGGCCGAAGGACAAATCGTCAGAGCCCCGGCGACCAGTACGGTGGCGGTGGGCCGCGCCAACCAGCTTTTCAGCCGCAGAAGAAATGCGCTGGCCGCAGTCACCGTCATGGCAAGGAACGTACCCAGCTTCAGCGGCGAGTCGAGGAATGCGACGACGGGGACGCCAGCAGCCGACTGCCACAGCGCATAGGCGAGGACGGTCGCCGAACTCGCCACGAGAGTGGTCAGAATCCAACGCCGACTGCATTGACTAGTTAGTGCCACAGCCAACAAGGTGTAGGTCCCAAGGATCGACAGAACGATCTTGCCGGCAGCCACAGAAGCCCGCGCCGGATTCTCAGCCGCAGCTATCGACAGCACGCAAGTCGCCATGTAGGCCCAGACGCACGCAGGCGGCAGGGCGATCGCGAGTGCGGCGCGCCCGGTCGCCGTGCCTGCCCAGATCGCGGCGCCTGCCACCCAGATCATCAGGATGACCGTCGCCGGCCAGAGCAACTGCAAAAAATCCCCAGCTGGCCAACTGTGCAGTGCCAGCCCGACCAGCAGCAACGGCGCCAGGACCCTTGCGGGGCGCGCGTCATGGGCCACGACGGCCAGATGCTTACATTGTCCAGCGGTATCGACCACTCAAGCCATCCACACCAGCCATAGAGCAGCCAGAATGCCGACGATTGCCCGGGGCCAAGGGCTGTGCGCCAACGGAACGATCAGGACAGCTACCACGACACACAAGCCGACTCGCCCAAACATCTGTATTTCGTACTCCCAGCCATAGCCATAATGCCACCATAACAGGAGGGTAAGTGCGACGGCGTGCAGCGCCAGGACGCCGATTGCCACAAACAACGGAGTGTCTCCCGGAAAGACGCTGAAGGGCACCCGAGCGCCCCGGCGCCGTTGTGCGAGCCGGCCCGCGGCCAAGAGCAGTAGGCAAGGCCACGCTCCCGACACTCGCAGAGACCGTTCCGCCTGTTCTCGGTAGAGTATCTCCCAATGGACGTCAGCGGCCACAGATATGATCAGGAACACCAAGTACAACAGAATCAGACCTTGCACCTGATGGCAGCCGGTCGGACGATCATGAGGCCAAAGCAACGCCAGCGCCGCAGGGACGAGAACCAGCGGCTGGGCCACCGGCAATCGGGCCCCGCCCAGGACCACGGTGGCGGCCGCTACCACGACTCCGAGCCCGACGAGTATTGCCCCCAATTGATTGGGCCGATCCTGACACAATTGTGTCTCACCCCGCGATCGCGCCGACCGGCCAGCGGTCACGTCCATTTCTGCGTTCACGTCAACGGACTCCCGTGGTCCTTCGCCACTTGACACCGACACTTGCGTGGTTGGTTGCAGCGTATCTCCGGGAGCACAATCGACTGTAAAGCGCAACCAAGGCTGCAACTTGTGCCGTCAACTCGTGGTGTTGCGCGACATAATCGCGCGCTTGCCGACCGAGCTGATCGCGCAGGCGGGGAATCTCCAGGCATCGCGCCAGGGCGCGGCGCAGGGATTCGATGTCGCCATACTCGTAGAGCATGCCCGTGTGTTCGTGTCGGATGATGTCGGCATGTCCCGGCGTGTTGCTCGCCACGATGGCAATGCCCTTTGCCATGGCTTCGAGTATAGCGTAGGGACAACCCTCGGCCTTTGCGCATTGGACCAAGACGTCCAACGCCGCCAGCACAACGGCTGCGTCGGGGCGATACCCAAGAAAGCGAACCGCGTCGCCAATGCCGAGCCGGCGGCTCTGGCGCACCAAGTGTTGCTTGTCGGCGCCTTCACCAATAACCAGACAGATGAGGGACGGCTGCCGCTTCCTGAGCAGCGAGAACGACTGCAGCAGTTGTTCTGTCGCCTTATAGCGGACGAGTCGGCAACACGTGCCTATTACGAGCGCCGTCTCAGGCAGACAGAGCGTTCGTCTGGCGTTCGCTCGCTCCAAGACGATATCGGATACTGTTGCTGCTGGAATTGCATTCGCCACGACGGAGCAACGCTTCATGGAAATGCCCGCTGCCAGGGCCGCCTGGAGCTGCGACTTCCCCACCAGGACGAGCCTATCGGTTCGCCTGGCAAGCCACGTCTCCACGGCGCGGGTCGCTCGACGTTCCAGGCCCGTACGTGCCCGGAGGAATGGGAAGCAGTGTGGCGTGTGTACCGTCAACACGCGGTCCAGCGGGCGCGCCGCAAGCCGACCGAGGACGCCCGCTTTAAAACCGTGTGTATGCATCAGATCGAATCTTCCTTGCACCAGGAACCGCCGAATGGAACGCACACCCGCGAGATCCAGAAACGGTCGGGCTCCACGACACATCCGCATCTCATGAAGTCGTACGCCGTTGGTCTGCATCAAGGCCAGTTCGCCTCGGTAGCGTTGGGGCCGCCTCTGAGAAAAGAGCAAGGCTACGTCCAGTCCCGCGGCCACCTGGGCCGGAAGCACGTGGAGCAGGTACGTCACCACGCCTCCTTCGAAGGCCTCGGCAATGTGGGCAACCTTTAGAGCCATTGGCTGGCTAGGCTTCGTCGAAGAATGCCCGAACGCGCCGCACGCACGTAGCGGCGTCGAAGTCCCTCTTGACCGTAGCGCGAGCGTTTGCGCCAAGACGCGCAGATAGGGCCGCATCGTTCGCAAGGCGAAGAATGGCCCGCGCTAGCGAGTCGGGGTTCTCAGGCTCGCAAACCAGACCGTTGTGCTCATGGCAGACGACTTCGCAGAGTCCGGGCAGGCGGCTGACAACAGCGGGCACGGCGCACGCCCCGCTCTCGAGCAGAATATTTGGGATGCCGTCTCGATCTCCGTCGTGCGCCACGATCGAAGGAATGACGACAGCTCGTGCGCGACGCAGCAGTTGGCGCAGCTCCTCTTTCTGCAGCCAACCCGGCAGGCAGATACAATCGCTGAGTCGCTTTTCCTCCACGAGGCGATGCAGTACCGGGGCGAGGGGACCGTCGCCTGCAAGCACGAGACGCAACGATGGACGGCTGGCCTGCACCACTCCCCAGCCCTGCAGGAGGAGATGGAATCCTTTCTTCTCAACGAACCGGCCCGCGGAAAGGAACAGCACCTCACTCGACGCCTCCTCAACCTGGGTCTGCGCGGGGCACCATTCCTGAACGTCCAAACCGTGGTGGACGAGGCGGACCTTCCGGGCTTGGCGATCCAGGCTCCCTCGCAGCAGTTGCTGAACGGTATCCATATTGCATGCCCGTACGAGGCGCGCATAGTCCATAAGTACGGACAGAGGCGCCGCCTCGGTGAATACGTCGCGTGCGTGCCCAGCCAGCGTGAGCGGCACCTGAAGCACGCAGCTCACCGCTACGGCGATCACACCTGGCGCATTCATGAAGTAGCCATGGACCTGCTGAACTCGGATGCGCTCGGCGATGCGGGCGAAGTACGCGACCGCATGCAGATTCGCCAATAACCGAAGCCCCCATCGAGGTTCACGGCAGCTGAAGCGCCAGACGCACCTGATCAGCCGCATCAAACCGAGGGGCCGCCGCAACACTAACCACGCCACGGATGTCGCCGCTCGCCAGGATGCTCGAGCGGGCCGATACGAACAGGGCGTCGCCTGCGCTTCGCGTGTTGCCAGTCCGTGGGTGTCGGCTTTCTGCAGAGCACAGACCAGCACACAGCAGCCGCCCTGGCGAAGGCCAAGGATCTCGCGTTGGAGGAATGTCTCGGACGGCTGCGGGAAAGTCGAGACAAAGAAGGCGACTCGCTCCAAGCTAGGGTGCTCCACCTTCGCGGGGAGGCCTGGGCCCAACCGCTTGCTGCTCCAGCTGGATGAGGTACGGTCGAACCACTGCCAGTTCCGCAGTGCGAACTCGGAGGTGCGCTCGGGACTGTTGCCAGTTCGCGGGCCGCCCCTCCATTACATCCGTGACGGCAGTGACTCCGAGTCCGGGTGGCAGCTCGATCACGCTCGTAACATCGCGGCGCGGCTGGCAGACTAGCTGCTTGTCGTTGTCGAAGTCGCCCATCGAGTGATTGATCACCAACAGAATAACTGCCTGGTCTCCGGCCAATAGGCATGCGGCTTCGACGTCCTCCTTGTCCGTGCGGCCAAGCGGAAGATAGTCGGCGAACTGGAGGTATGGACGCAGCTGCAAGATTTCCCGTGTCACCTGCTCCAGTGCCGCTGCGGCTTCGTCGCTGAGTCCGGGTTGTTTTGCCCCATAGCAGATCCCCTTGGCAGCCCGCGAAACGGGTAAGTAGACCATCGCACGGATTTCCTCCGACGTGCACGACCGTTTCCATTGATAGGAGTCCGCGAAGCGGATCGGTACTACAGCGTGCGCGGGTCTCGGCGCGGCGGCGCGGACGCCAAGAGCCGTGAGCCATTGCACGCGATGGTTCAGAGGGTCCGACTCGTAGCACACCGATTCGGCAAAGGGCATGATCCGCACGAAGTCGCCCAACTCCGCGAACGTAAAGTAGTTGACCTCTTTCTCCCAGCGGCAAACATACATCATTCCGGGAACCTGCGGCTCGGTCCGCATGAGGTCTCCGTAGCGGCGGATATAACGTACGGCTGCGTTGCGGCGTGTCCCGTGGGCGTGAGCGGGACACCGCATGATGTTCTCGATGCCGCGCGCTCCTTCTGCGGGAACGTACCCGGGTCGATATTCCATCAGTTGATCGGGCGTGTCCGCCAGGCCGACCGGAAGAGAGCCATCGAGCCAGTTGATCGGGAACATGGAGAAGGCTCGGACGAGCTCGGCACAGCACGCGAGTTCATGGTTCGCTTGTGCGCCGGCCAGCACGATCGCTCCAGGCTCGAGCGGCTGTTCCAGGGGGACGACGACGCAGGTTTTTCGTTTCGGGGCCACCTCGGTCCACAGGAAACGCGACCGCCCCGTAACGTCCCGTGCATTGATCCGGACGCGCTGCATCGTCACGGAGACGTCGAGTCGATTCTCGACGTACAAGTACACAGTGTCGAGGCGAGGTGAAAAGCCGATATAGGTAAGGGAAAGGCCGTCGTTAATCCGGGCAAAGTCGACGGGAAGCGCGGGGCTCACGGAGCTGACGATCTTCAATCTCACCTTTCGATCCGGCCGTTGAGACAGCTTTGCCGCGACGTCACTGAAGCCGCCCGGCGGAACCGGGTTGGGGCGCACGAGCCACCACAGTAGCGGGGCCTCGGCGGCATCACCGGAGTCGGCTTCGGCCACCAACTGGTCGATTGTGGGTTTGTCCGCCGAGTCCAGCGGCCCGACACCCACCGCCTTTATCTCGATGGGGACAGCCGAGATGTTGTGGAGAAAGGCGTGGACGGTGCCCGTATCGGAAGCCGCTCGACTCCGAAGGTAGGCATGAACCACCCTCAGTCCTGCATTGGCGTCCACCGGACTGGCGACATCCGCCCTCGCCGCAGCAGACATGAGGGATATGATGAGCGACGTACAGGCCCCTATTCGAGCGGTATTACGTCGCATGGGTGAGCCATCCTCTTCTGCTCCAAATAATGACTGATCGAGCGGGTGAACTCATCTGCCACTTTGTGTACGTGCGCAGGGGGTTCGCCTGGCGGGATGCCTCTGGCGATCTGGAGAGCTTCCTGCCCGCGTTGCTGACGCATCAGCACCAAGGCAATTCCCAAGCGCGCATATCCTTTGAGCGTACCGTTGAGAGCCTTGCCGTTACCACACAGGCCGACGACCTGCTCGAACTGCGACCTCGCACGCTCCAGTTGATCCGCCTCGAAAAGCATCCAGGCGTAATTGAGCCGGACAAGAGGCTGCCATTCCGCCAAGCCGTGGGGATCTTGCAGCAGTTCCGCCAATCGCGCCAACGGCGCCGATACAGCATCGGGCAGTTCGTCAAGCGGCGCCGGCGGGGCACCGTCTCCAACCGGGCAGCCAAGAAAAGCCATTCTTCGTGTAGGCGTTTGGTCTGGAGCGCACAGTTCCAGCGCTGCTATCGCCAAGTTGACGAGCGGCGCCCTATGGTAGCTCGGGCACCTTGCCAAGATGGCGCGAAACGTCTGTAGCGCATGGTCCAGATCGTCCGCGCGCCAGTACAGCCGGGCGAGCTTCTCGTGCAACTCCGGCATGCGCAGTAGTTCGGTTAACTCCGGCGGCTTCGGCTCTTCGAGGAGCAAGGTTTCATAAAGACGAATCGCCTCCTGCCATTTTTCCTGTTCTTCGAGAATCTCGGCCCGGTACAGCAGCGCAAGCCCTGCCAAGGACTTTGCGCTCTCGGTAACCGAATTCGTCGGCGCTGTGCTGACTGACTCCTCAACGCAGTTGCTTACGTGGGCAAAGGCGTCCAAGGCCGTGACGGCATCTTGGCGGAGGCGAGCTGCCTGGCCGATCATGTTCCAGGTGCAGAGCCTCAAGTAACCCGTCGACGCAGGGAGAGCACGTTGGAACAACTCGACTGCCGTGACGAGATCTCCCGCAGCGAACTGCTTCATTCCTGCCTGATACAGCGCCACGGCATCGCCTTGAGAGGCGGGCTGATCGCCAGCTGCCCCAGGCTGCGATGCACTTTGCGACGTAGCTCCTGCAAAGGAAAACGCAACGAGCGCTGCGACAAGCCCCCCGACAAGGTACGCCGACGTTTGTCTAGCGCGGTGTCCTGCGCGGATAACCAGGCGCGTGTCTGATACCATCGAACACCTCTATCCTCAATGTGGCCGCCGAATCCTGCGCGGCCTCTTCTAGCTTACGCACGAGATCCTCACCCGGCCGGTAGTAGCAGGCACCCACGGTTTCGCTGACCTCCAGCCGGGTGGCCAGCCACAAATGCTCAATAGACGCGTACTGCTTGAGTGGGAACGTCAGGCTGTCGCCAGAGGCGGGCCACGCCCCCGGCGACCAAGCGCCGACCCACGCGGACAGATGCCGCTCGAGCAGACGGGGGAGACCGGGTGCCACATCGCCGCAGCGGCTACCCAGCACACGTGCAGGCAGGTAGCACGCCTCGCGTCGTGCGGTCCAATCCTGACAACTGTTATTCGTTGTCGGCCCATAGACTCGGGCCGGCACTTCCATCGCGACGGTCTCCATGATGATCGGCGTCAAGAGGAAGGTCTCCAGATTCCGGCTCGCGTCTTCATCCAGCGCCTCCTGTAAGAGACTTTCCTTCGGCTCGGCCACACCGGAATGCGCTGCGAGCGTGGTCAATAACATGGCAATTCCCACGTTCACGCCGCAGCTTAGCTTGGTTCGCATTGCCTGGATTCCTCCGTCTGCGATCCTTTCGTCGGACATGTACGTTCGGGGGGCACATCAAGCTCGCGCAGTGCCCGCCTGAGTATTTTGCCGTTCGGTGTCCGCGGCAGATCCGAGACCACGTGAATCGACCGTGGCACCTTGAAGGCCGCCAAACGCTCGCGACAGAGCCGACGTAAGGCGGAAACGTCCACGGCGACATGCGGCTTGGGTTGCACATATGCAGCGATCTGGTTACCCAGAACCGGGTGGGGTTTTCCGATGACGGCAGCGTCGGCGACGGCCTCGTGGCTCGCGAGGACGCTTTCGATTTCGACAGGATAGACGTTCTCAGCGCCTCGCAGGATCATGTCATCCATGCGCCCACACAGGTAGAGGCACCCATCTTCGTCCAGCCAGCCCATGTCGCCCGTATGGAGCGTGCCGTCGACGAGCGCCTGGGCCGTTGCCTCGGGGTTGCTCAGGTAACCCGCCATGACGTTTCTGCCCTGCACGCACACTTCGCCGATGATACGCGGCAAGCAGGACCGGCCGTGCTTGTCCAGAACAAGCACTTCCACGCCGGCTGCCGGCCATCCGACCGAACCGAGCTTGTCGCGCAGCCTCTTGCCGGGCAGCGACGAGACGAAGGGCGATGCTTCTGACAGGCCGTAGGAAGACACGAACTCGGCGTGCGGCAACGCATCGGCCAAGCCCAGTTGAACGCTTTCGGGTATCGGTGCACCTCCGCTGACGAGCATTCGCAGCGTGGGCAACGTTCGTCGCCCTCGACGTATGTGTTCCAGCAACATGATGTGCATGGATGGGACGGCAAACAGGGTCGTGCAGTCCTGCCGGTCGATAAGATCGAGCACTGTCATGGCATCGAAAAAGTCCGGTGCCAGGACGAGCGTTGCCCCGCAGCGCAGGTGGGAAAGCATCTGCTTGGTAAATGTGAAGGAGTGACACATTTGCATGCACACAAGCGTGCGATCTTCGGGATCGACACCAAACGCCAATGCGGCGGCCCGCGTCGCCGAACAGATATTCTCGTGTGTGAGCAGGATAGCCTTGGGCCTACCTGTCGACCCTGAAGTGAAAAACACGACGCCTGGTTCGCCCTTGTCGCTTCCTACCGCCATGCCTGATCCGCGAGACGTCGTCAGGTACATCTCGACGTCGCTCTCGCACACGGGTAGCCTTACACGAGCTTCTCGTTCTTTGATTGGCAAAGGACACGTGGATGCTGAGTGCACGGCCGGTGCGAGAACAGCTGTCGGCGGGCTCACGGCAGCCAGTCGGTTCAACTCGTGCGCTGCAAGCCTGGGGTTGACGGGCACAGCGACGGCCTGCGCCTTCAGAATCGCGAGCACACCGATCACGAAGTGTGTGGAGTTGGCAAGCACGAGCCACACCGGGTCGCCGGGCCCGATGCCAGCCGCCCGAATCGTGGCAGCCCACTCTCCGGCCAGCCGATCCAATTGGCCGAATGAAACCCTTCGGCTGCCTTCCTCGATCGCGATCCGCGCCGGGTCGCGTCGAGCCACGCTCACGACGTCGTTCTCAATACGCGTCTGCACGTTCTCGGTACTCCGAAAGCGAAAAAAGACGGAACCCCTCTGCGAATCGCCAGGAGCGCATCCGCGACCAGGCCGCTCTATATTCGGCCAAGCCCGACACAAGTCGTTCGAGGCAGTACTTCTCATATTGGCTCTTATACGCCTGCACGGCTCGCAGCTTGACCGACATGAACTCAGAGATATTGACTAGGCAGTTCGGCTCCTGCGGCGTCCAAATCTCGTATGTCATGATGGCGGGCTCGTGGCGTACGCTGGTTTGGATGGGATAAGCCCCCACCGCGGCGTGATCCGAATGGATCTCTCGTGTGTGCGGTACGAGTAGGACGTCTGGAGAAAGTCGGTCGATCAGTGCTGCGAGCTGCTCGCTTGGCGGTTTGTGCATGGCCAGCCGCCCGTCCGGCATGGACCAGCATAGTACCTGCTGAACTCCGAGAATGGTTGCTGCCTTACGGGCCTCGCGTTGGCGTACGCTATCTCCACGGCCGTCCGCCGACGGTTCTTCTGCCTGCTCCCCGCTCGTCAGCAGCAGCACGGTTACCATGCCGCCTTGCGCCGCCACCCAGGCCACATAGCCGCCACAACCGACCGTTTCGTCGTCCGGGTGCGGCGCCAGGACCAGAAGACGGCGAAATGCGGGTGGCCGAAACAGCATCCTACCAGCCGTGACACGAGCCAGGATTCTTGCCATCTCGCTCATTCGCGTACCGCTGCCGCAGATTTGCCTCGCCGCTGCATGTGCAACGCCTTCAGCGTTTGTTCCACCAGTCGCGCCGGATCGTAGCGGCTGGCCGTCACCCAGAACGGTCTGCTGGCGCAGGCAAGCACACTTGGGGTGCCGGGGTTTGCCAGCAGGCGCGAGGCCACATTGACATAGGGCCGGGCTGGTCGCCGCTGGGAAGTCATCTGCATTACCACTACAGTGTCAGCTCGGGCACGCGCGTCTGCAGGTAGTTCGATCGATTCGATCTCGTCACGGAGCGCTCTTGTGAGGCGGAATCCCCCCATATCCATCTCCGGCTGCGGACAACTCCGGGTCGCACTTCCGTCGGCGCCGGTAAGAATCCGCGTGGCGTCCAAGTGCCGCCGGTACTCGGCAAGACACTGGGCGCCCGTCAGCAACGGTGCCCAGAGCAGCAGGCATGAGAGATCAACCCGATCGCACAACGCGGCGAGAGTTCCGCCGAACCTGATGCCAAATAGGCCGATGCGTGGCAACTCCGCCCGCTTCGCCAGGTGCTGCGCCGCCGTATGGATGTCTTGCAGCCAGCGCCCGATGGACACCTGCTCAGGCCACCCGTCACTCTCCCCGGTTCCCGTGTAATCGAACCGCAACACATGATAGCCATGTTCGCAGAACCTGCGGGCCGCAAGCGTAGCGACGCGCGCGCTGCATTTCCGCTCCTCGGAAAATGGATAACACATGACGAGCCCCTCCCCCCGAGCCGTCACCGATGGTCGGTGAAGCACGCCGCGGAGTGCGCAACGTGTGGCGCCAAAGACCTCGATCGTTTCATACGGAGGCACGTTGCTGCGTTTTCTTGCGGTCACAAAGATGCTGCACGAAAGCGGCCGCCTCGTCTATCAGCTCCTGCGACCAGACGACCGATGAGTAGTTGTGGTCTGCGTCACGGATCACATGGAAGCGATGGTCCACGCCCTGGCGCAGCGCCTCTTGCTCGTGATCGGGCATATACTTGGATGTCAAAGGATCCGCCTGCCCGTAAATGAAGAGCCTCGGAACACGTCTCGTCTGATGTCGCATGCGGGCGCGAACGGCAGCCGCCCCTTCCTGGTCACGCCGACGGTCCTGGGGTCTGAGCGTTCGCCAGAAACCGCTTGCGATCAAACGGGTATTCACCTGCCCATGCACGAACTTCCGCCAAGCGTTCCACGACAGGAGTTTACTCTTGTAGCCTGCCAGATATGCGTCCGTGTGCGCGAAGGCCCCACCTTGCCTGTAGTGGGTTATATATCTTCCCGTCGAGCATGCCACAACGCCGATCACGGAATCCAGGCTCTGGTTCGCGAGCAGTGCGATCTCAGCACCGTAGCAGATTCCGACCAGCACGGTCGTCCGCAGGCACATGGATTCGAGTAGGTACGCGTTTGCCGCCATGGCGTCCTCCAAGCCCACGTCGGCCGGCGGCGGCCCCTCCGGTCCTTCGCTATCCCCGCAGCCACGGTAGTCGAAACGGAGGCACGGAAACCCCAAATCGGACACTCGTTCGGCCAGACGCACCCACAGCCGATGGGGCCCCAGCCGACAGCCATCATCGCTGTTTAGAATCAATACGCCCGGGTCGCGGCGGTCGGCACGGTTGGCCGGCGCATGTACCGTTCCGTGCAAGCGTGCGCCATGCACTTCGAACATCGCAGGCCGTCGTAACGTTCTGAACAGACGTGTCGTCATCAAGAGCTTTCCGAAGAACAAGAGAGAGGCGAGATATGCGTCAACTGCCCATACAGGCGCTCCTCTTGAGCAAATGCGCTCGACCATCGACGACGCAGCAAGAGGGATTTTTCGAGCAGCACCGTTTTGCCGCCGTTTTCGAATCCGCTGGTCGTCATATGTCCACAATGGTGCAGGTCGGCCTGTCCGTCGCAAACAACACCAAGGCCCAGTTGCTTTACTCTGTAACAGCAGTCGATGTTCTCAAAGCCGAATGGATCGAAGGCAGTGTCAAAGCCGCCAATGGCCCGCATGGTTTTCTTACGCGTCACGAAATTGCCCACGCCCTGAACCGAACGCCGCACCGTCCAGACGCGTTCTTCGCGACGTGCGCCGCATCCGAGGGCAACGAACCGACCTCTGGGGGAAACGGCATAGCCCGCGCACTCGAGCCGGCTTGGGTCGCGACCTTCCAAAAGGCGCGGCCCCAGTATCCCCACCTTCGGATCGGCGTCGAGCAGGCCTACCGCACCGGTCAGCCATTCCGGATCCTGCCAGACGATGTCATTGTCGAGAAAAGCTACCCAGCGCCCGTCGGCCCTCTCCAATGCCTGATTCCGTCCCGAGCACGCCCCCACATTGTGATCGTTCGTCAAGATCTGTATGTCCGCGAGGTGGTCTCGCCAGCGATGGGCAAAGCTCTCAACCGCCGTACCCACGGAGCATCCGCCTCCATTGTTGACGACAATAAGCTGAAGCTGCACGCCGCGCAAGGCTGCCACGGACCGCAAGCATCTCGCTGTGACCGTCGGGGCGCCGCACGTCAGGACGACAAGGCTGACGGTGCGTTTCTTGCCTGTCACCGACCATCACCTTGCGTATCATCTTCCGCCGACGGCGCCCACCTGCGCCCGAGATACGATTCGATCGCCTCGATCGTCTCGAAGTTGGCGAGGATCATGTCCTCCGGCGGGATCCGGATGCCCCAGCGATCCTCGACCCAAAGGATCAGCTCGAAGACTCCGGCTGAGTCCACGCCAAGCTGGTCGACGAGGGGGGCGTCGGTCGCAATGGGGCCGTCAGGGTTCGGCACCCCTAGAACATCCACCAGGAAACAAGTGATCTCATCTCGGACGTGCACCCAAGCTTCCTTAAATCTCAGAAGGTTCCAAGTGAGCCGGATCGCTTAGCCCGGCGCAGCGCGGCACCGCTGACGAGTGCTGCAACCGGGAGCATGACGACGGAAAACATCAGTAACGGCAGCAGCGACGCCCAAAGCTCAGGCACAGATTGCCCCAACAGAAGGGCCCCGCGGAAGCTATCTAGGGAATGTGTCAGAGGAATGAACCAAGCCATCACCTGTAGCCACGACGGCAGCAGCTCGATAGGGAACATCACACCGCTAAGCAGCGTCGCGGCGCCGACGGCGAACCAGTTGAGCGGATCGCCCCTCTTGAGGAGAATGAGCAGGCTTGCTGACATGATGCCCACGCTCAGGAAAGCAGGCACCGTCAGGCCGAACGCCGCTGCCGCCGCGAGCCAGTTCGGCTTGCTCAGCTGAAAGCCGAAACCCACGTAGGCGACAGCCAAGCAAAACACGACCCGGACCGTTTCGAATAGGATCTGCCAAACTCCGGAGAAACCAAGGATCACCATTGGGTGTGCGGGTGACGCAAACATGAGTTCCAGCGTCCCCTGTGTCATAGCCTGTCGGATCGCCGTCGTGGTTCCCCTGAGCGATGCGTCAAGGTAACGACTGATCGCCAGGCCCACGACAACAAAGGAGAAGTAATCACCTTTGTACGCTCGCAAGACCGCGCCGGCACCAGGCTTCACAAGCTGCGAGATGAAGTAGAACGTGGCCACGGTGAAGAAAACGGTCGTGAAGGACCAGGCAAACTGGAACTTGTAGCTTGTCTCTATCCGGGCGTCGCGTTTGAGAAAGGCGCAGGCGATCCGGTACGGTCGGAAAATCGCTTGCCGGCGCCGCGTACGCGCCGTAGCCGGCGCGGGCTCCCACGGCGTCTTGGAGCACTCGGTCATGGAAGCTATGGATTCGCCTGCCACGATTCACCGTCCCCCCACATCAAGCAACACTCGACCAAGAGGGGTTGTCGCGCCATGTGCAACAGACGGTCCTGGTGGAGCCACCGAGTCCATAGGCGTACGAGGTCTACCACGGAGATTCGGGCAGGAGAGGACGGGCGCAGGAGCCCCACGCAGTCGAGTACGACATCAACAAACGGCGCTTCTTCGCCCCATTTGATAGCATGCCCGCTCCCATCCGTCAGCAGATCCAACAGTCGCAGCATACACCGCCGCACGCTACGCGAAGCCGTGCATCAAGGCGAGTCGGCCGGCCGGCTTTGAGCGACAGGAGGGTGAATGTCGCCTGGGCAATGCCTGGGACCGTCGCCCGGAGGCGACCGGAAGTCCGCCTCTGAACGGTCACCCATCCAGATGCCATCGGCGGCCCCTTGTACGTCTCCCCAGTAGACAAGGCGCCCTTGCCGTAGCCCGATTACGGCGTCGCAGAGGTCGCACATCTCTTCCATTCGATGCGTAGACCACAGCACCAGGCGATCCGGCCTCGATCGCACCCAATGCCTGACGAATCGGCGCAGAAACCGGTCCCACTTCACATCCAGGCTGTTCGTCGGCTCGTCCATAAGAAGGATGCGCGGTGAGTGCAGTAGTCCACGTACGATCGCGAGACGCTTGCGCATCCCTGATGAATAATTGTGGAACCGTAGGTCTGCCTTCTCGGTGAGACCAAACTCCCCAAGCAGTCGGGTCGTACGCTCGCGCGCCTCACGGGCTCCCAGGCCGTAGAGCCCTGCAAAGAATTCCAGATTGCTTCGCCCCGTCAAACGCCAGAAGAAACTGCGTTCGTCGCTCGGCACGTATCCGATGATGGCTCGAACTCGCGCCGCCGCCTGTGGCAGTATGTACCCGGCAATCGCAACTCGACCGCGTGAAGGCTCCAGCAGATCACAAAGACTCTTGATGAGAGTTGTCTTGCCGGCGCCGTTTAGGCCGACGAGGCCGACAACATGTCCGGGCTGCAGCGAGAACGATACGTGATCCAGCGCTCGCAGGAGCGGCCGTCGCATCGACAGAGACGCAAGAAGCGCGCGCGCGCCCGTCGAAACCGGATAGTCCTTGCACAGGCCCTCGACCTCGATAATAGGTTTCACGGCGCCCATTTACTGGACCTGCCGCCCGGACTTGGCGGACCACCGTGGCAGACGACGCATGACGCTCACTCCTTTGCGCGCCAAGGCATCCACTTCGGGTACTCCCATGAGCCAAGCGACCACGCCGAAGGCCAGCCCCCCGACCGAGGCGGCGGCGGCAGTACAAGCCACCTCCATCCCAGTGCTCTCAAGGCCCCACATCGCTCCGAAGAGTCGGGGGACGCCGAACGCCACCATCAATAGAGCGAAGCCAGGCAGTAGCAATCTGAATAGCAGAACCGCGGCCTCGGCACCTTCTTCGCCGGGGAACCTTCGCCGCAAGAGCAGACCCAGAACGACCACTTTCGCGGTCTTCGTGATAGAAACCGACACTGCGATACCCAGATGACCGAATCGCCGCATGAGCCACAACGCCAACGCTACGTCGCACGCCGCACCAGCAACACCGATCAGTACTGGTGTCTTCGTATCCCTGACGGCGTAGAAGGTGCTGACGAGAAGCCCGTCAAGCGAGAACGCGATAATACCGAGCGCGTAACAGCCCAAGGCCGATGCCGTCAGTCGTGTTGAGGCGGCATCGAACTTGCCTCGCTCAAAGAGCAGGTGTATGAGCGGATGTCTTAGGGTTATCACCAGCACGGCCAGCGGTACGCCCGCTATCAGCACGATCCGCACGCATCGGGCCAGTTGCCTTCCCACCTGCCGGAGTTCGCCTCTGGCGGCCCAGGACGAGAAGTGGGAGAAGGTAACGGTGGCGAGCGCAGCGGGTCCCACCAGGACGAGGGTATCGGTCAGCTTCTTCGCGTAGGCTAGGGCCGACAGCCTTCCGGGAGGCAGCGTCGAGGCAAGAACGCTGTCGAGGACCTGATTCACATGAGAGAAGACAACGCCTATCAGAAGCGGGGCGATCAATATGAGGACTTGGCGCAGCGAGGCCGCGACCGCCTCGCGGTCCGTTGCCGGTGACGCCGGACGGATGTCTCGTCGCAAGCCTGTCAGGTGCACGGCCAGGGCGACAAGGGCCGCCGCGCCAACAGCCAGCCCGGCATAGTTGCTGCCCCACCGCGCGAAGCCGAGGACGAACACGAGCAGGTAGCATGAGCGAAAGACGAAGTCACCCATCGCCGCCCACCAGAACCGCTTGTGTGCGTGGAGGATCGTTCGCGTCAGCGCCATAAACGCCAGCAGGGACGTGCCGGCGGCCATGCTGCGCGCGAGCGCTCCCGCGGCGGCTCTGGCATGTTCGTCCAGCCCCGGTGCAATGAGAACGACGACCCCTTCAGGGGCCAGGACGAGGAGCGAAGCAAAACCGAGTACTATGACCGTGAGCAGCACAGCCAGAGCCGTCACGACTCGTTGTGCCAGGATTCTGTGTTCGGCCCTCATGAGCGCCGCATATACTGGCAGCACGCTTGGTTGCACTAACTCCAGAATCACGAACACGAGCGTCCAGGTCAGAGTAAAGGCGACATAGTAGCAGTCTGCCGCGCGGGTGGTTCCCAGATAGTGGGCAACAACGACTTTCTCGGCAAAACCAGCCACCTTGCATGCCATCACGATCAGTGCGATACCGCCGACCGACACGAAGATGCTGCGAAGTGAGGCGGCACTGAGCGATCCAGGCGCTTCCACAGCGCCGTCACTCGATCGAGAGGACGCTATGCCGGCCACGCTAACTTCGGTCAAAGTCATAGCACGGATTCCGCAAGCTCCCCGTGCTCGCAGTACGCAGAGTCCGATCGCTCTGTTCGGGACAGGTGCGCCAACCAGTAGCTCCGCAACGTCCGCCGGACGGCGCGCCGCCAGGTAAGCCGTTTTGCCCTTCTGTGCCCGGCGTCTATCAGTCGGCGGCGAAGATGATCGTCGTGTGTAACCGCGAGCATCCCTTCGGCGATTGCATCGGACGACTCAGGATCGACGCGAAAGGCAGCGTCGCGCAACGTCTCATCCAACGCTCCGCGTGAAGAGGCCACTACGGGTACCCCACAGGCCATGGCCTCAAGAGGTGGAAACCCGAAACCCTCGTAAAGAGAAGGGAAGACGAACAGTTCTGCCAAAGAATAGATTGCGGGAAGATCCTCCCGAGGCACATATCCGACCCACAGCACGTGATCGCGGCTGGACTGCCGCGCAAGGGCACGCCGCAACGCGCCTTCGCGCCATGACTTTCCACCAACGATTACAAGCCAATACTCCGCATGGTTGTTTCTTCTGAACGAGCCAAACGCTTTCAGCATCGCAATGAGGTTCTTGCGAGGCTCTATGTTTCCGACGAAGAGAACGAAACGCTGAGGCAACCGGTATGTCCGCCGAACCCGGGCACCCGCATCCTCGTGCACGCTCGGCCGGAAGATCTCATCGACGCCGGGGTACACCACATCGAGCCTGCGGCGTGCGTGCGGCGCATGGCGTAGGACCGCCGTCGCACTGGCGCGAGATACTGCAATAAGACGATCGGCGAGGGTCAACGTTCTCCTCAACACACAACGGTAGTGGACTGCGTTGAACCGCTTGCACCATTCAGGATGGTCCAAAGCCAATGTATCATGCACCGTCACGACGTACGGTACAGACTTCGCAATAGGGCAAACGTACGCGGGACAGTGCAATACATCGAGGTGGTGGAAACGCGCAGCAGACGGGAGGTGCAATTGCTCCCAGGCAATACGGCTCAATCGGCCGGCGCGGGCCCACCGCACCGCGTGCACGGTCACGTGATTCCACTTCGGCAACCGCTCCTGGAGTGCCGACGTCGGGTTCACGAACAGGACGTACTCGTTCTGCTGGTCCAACTGAACGATGTTCTGCACAAGGCCCAGCACGTAGTACTCAACGCCAGACGGGAGAGAGCCGAGGACGAGGCAGTCAATTCCGATCCGCAATCCATGCTCCGGAACGTTGAATATGCCGGTAAACGAAATCCACCTTGGTCGCCGTGTGATGTGCCCTGAAGTTCTGGTCCACGCGTTGCCAGCCCGCCGATGAAAGACGCTTGGCTAGAGACCGATCGCGCTTCACACGTAACATCAAACGCGCCAGGCCCGCCAGGTCGCCCGGTTCAGCCAGTAGCCCCGAGATATCCGCTTGCACAATCTCAGCGGGCCCGCCAGCACGGACCGCGACCACTGGCAGCCCGGCGTTCATCGCCTCTATCAGGACCCTGCCGAAGGGCTCGGCTGTGGCTGTGTGGACGAGTACGTTGCATGCAGAAAGCACGGATTCGATGTCGGCCTGCCACTCGAGGATGGCCGTTCGTCCGGCCAGGTCAGGGCGCGAGGCACGCTCGCGGAGACTCGCGACGTAGTTGTCCGTGTGCCCCGGGATGGCACCTGCCAACAGGAAGCCCGCTTCCGTGTCCTGGGCCGCCACAATGGCGGCGGCGTCCAAGAAGTCGCCCTGCCGTTTCCAGGAAACGAACTGACCGATATTGGCGTACACGAAGGCGTTCGATGGCAGGCCGGTCATGGCCGTGAGTCTCTGTCGCGCCAGGACGGCGTTGGGAGAACGCGTCGGCGCGGGCCCAACACCGTTGTAAATGACTTGCATCTTTTCCGGGGGCAGCCCTTCCTTTATGAGGGCCATGCGCACGGCATCGGACACACACAGTACGGCGGCGGCGGCTCGTCCGCCGAGTCGACCGAGCCAGCCCAACGGCACCAAGTCCCTGACATGCCAGACGATTGGGACTTTAGCCAAGAGTGCCGGCAATAGGGCCACGAGCATGGCGGACGTGGTGTTCGCATGAATGATCTGAGGCCGCGTTCTCCGTATGATCTGCAGCAGTTGCAGCATGCCCGCCATCCACGACCCTGCCATGCAGACGGCTTGCCGCCACCTAGGATACCGCGTCGGCTGGAACGAACGCAGACGGTACAATTCGATGGTGTCGGTTCGCCGAGACGGGCAGGCGGACACGTCCCGACTGCTGGCCAGCGCACATCGCCAACCCAAGGCATGCAGCGACTTGATGAGCAGTTGTAGGCTGCGCTCCGCGCCGCCGACACGGTTGGAGACCTCCACGAACAATACCTTCGGCGCTGTCTCGCGGCGATTCGGGGGGAGAAAGCACCCATTCATCCGATTCGCTTGAACCAGACCCAAACGCGTGCATCCCAACGCCCGAACACACGGCTACAGATGCCGCAGGCGATTATTGACGTCGCACGCTCAGGACTGCGGCGTCCCGACGAGCCGCATTTGCAGGGGGCTATTGGGTGGACGTTTCTGGGGTGCGGTGCCGAGCAATTCGTCCAATGGCAGATGCTTGAGGCCGCCTCGTGGTTTTTGCTGGCGGCCAAGCAGGGCATCCAGATCAACCCCAGGATTATCCTGAAGATGGCGAATGAGTTCCTCAACCAGAAACACGCCCGGCAGCTCGTACTCGCCGGCCTCAAAATACTGGCATAGGTTGCCAGAGACCAGCAGCTCGATGCGGCCGTCGCTCGCCGCACAAGTCGTCGATCTGTCTGCCGACGGCTGGGCCAGTAGATGTAGTGGCATGAAGTCCCGGAGTTCCGGCGAATCCGCACACATCGCATCTATGGCCCGCTGAGCCGCGACGCGGTCAATCTGAAGCCGACCCAGCCACGGGTTTTCCAGATACTGCGCCAGTTGTCGCGCCGTGATAGGCCCGACCAGATCAGGCACGGCGGCGCTCACAATCTGCCCGCACACGAGGCCATCTGCGCCCTGCTTTTCGCAAATGAACTCCTGTAGACATTGGTACCACTGCCATTGCGGGTGGGGCTGCCGCAACGTCGCCAAGACCGGTCCGGGGTCGGGCCACTGCCACTGATGATTGAATCGCGCCGCCAGTCGCCACCGGACAGCACCGCGTACGCCCAAAGGCTCACCGATCACGACGTCGTGTTTCATGAGCGATGCGGCGTGCTGCACAAACGCCAGACCAAAACGCTCCACGACCTCGCTTTCGGCTCCTGAGATGACCAGCACGTGATGGTTAGCGCTCCAGGGGCTTGGATAAACAAGAGCGTACGCTGCGGCATTCCCACCAAACGTCTCTTTATCCGCAACGATTCTGTCTTGTTCGGCACGGACGGGCAACTGCAGGTTGATTTTACCGAGCCACCTGTTCGTCTTATAAGTCCCCAGCAGTATCAGATGGCGAGTGGAAAGATCATTTTCCGTGACCTGGTCGTCAGGCACGACCTCCAACGGTCCAAAGGCCCCGTCCGTGCGTCGGGCCTCGTCGGTTAGGGCTTCGACAACCTTGGGATCATGGTCTGGGTCTGCGGCGCCGCCGAAGACAAGGAGATGCGGCGCCCGAATGGCCTCGCCGATAGGGCCGCAAAGGCCCGGTCGCTTGACCAGGGATTCATCCAAGGAACCGGGGGCCCCACGTACGAAACATGGCGACTCCTTTACGCTCGCGGGATGCCCCACCGGCGCGCCGTTTTCCGTAACGGTAAGTCGCTCAGCGGATGGGACCGGGGCCTGGCTGAGATCCAGACTGTACCGCGCCACGTTCGTGGCGGTCACCTCGATCTGGTGACCGGATAGGGTGACCCGTAGGCGTGCCGGCAGGTTCTCGTCTGCGATCCCGTCGATCGACGCCCAGTAGGCCTCCGTGCTCTGATAGCCTTCGGTAACGATCGATACGCTGCTCGGACGTGACAGACGACGATGCTCCAGAAGCCATCTGCATAGACCGCGAACATAGCTGCCTGGGAAGTCCTCGTGGCCATAGTCCGAATCCTCGGAATAGACAAGCCGGCACCCCAGTGTCCGCATCAGAACGGTTGCGGCGCGGCCATAGAATCTGTCCGACTCGTTGGTCCCGACGTGCAGTCGCATGGGCACATGTCGTGCGTTCTCCCACTGGGCCCACAACGGCATCCGCATGATCACGAGCAATGCTGCCCACAGATCCGGGCGCTGTACGATAGCCCTGGCGGCAGCCCAGGACTGCCCGCAATACGTCCGCATGTATATGCGATCAGGATCTACGGATAGGATCTCACACAGCATCGAAATGGCAGATGGCGCCTCCGCGCCGATCCTGTCCGATATGATGGTAACCAGGTTCGGGAAAGGCTGGCGACCCTCGGTATCGAAGAGCACGGGCCATTTCAATTGTGAATCATAATGTTCCGGAACGCGGATCGAGGGCCATTGGGACGTCCCGTCGGGCAGTCGGCAGCACAACGGATACGCGCCGGGGGGGGCGTGCGGCGCCCTGCCCACGGCGCAGGCCTCTCTTGCCGCGAAGAGAGCCTGTAGTTTTCGCAGCGTGGGCCATGTCACCGTTGCCTCGTGACCAACCGCTGCCAGACATCGAGTTACGTGAGCTTGGAGCACGCTTGCGTGCAACGGCGTCAGACGTTGCGACCGCTCGACATCGCCTCGAATCTGGATGAGACGTTCCCGCAGCGTTCCTGCCACATCTTCCGATACGATAAGAGGCAGGGTAGCCGAAACTTCCGGCTCGCTCGTACGACCGAGCGTAAGCATCACGTCGTACTGACCGCATTCCTGCACTTGCGGAAGCGCAACGTCCACGTCAACAATGCGATCCGCTGCAGACACGCGGATCGGCAACGCCCTGCGCTCTTCCCAAACGGTGCCTTCGTTGCCCCATGGTGGATGCCGTCTCAACGACACCGCCAGATCCAGCGTAGCAGCAGGCTTTGCCGCCCATAATGACAGGGCAAGCTTGGGTCGCTCACCCGGGACTGCGCTCAACAACCCGCGCTGCCAGGACAAGGCCCAACCGTCCGCATCCACGAGACAGTTGGGACCGCGAAACGTCGGCCAAGACCGATGTTCGGTACTCAGCAGGAGCACGTCGAACTCGCTTCCGCGTTCGGAGTCCAGCAACCAGTAGAGGGGTGGGTCAGGATCGGCAGGTTCATCTGCATCGCTCGGGTACAGCCGCAACACCGCATGTAACGTATCGCCCGGCCCACAACACAGCAGAGCAAGAGGGATCTCATACTCTGCGTTGAACCCCTCAGAGCCTGCCTTCGCCGCAGCCCGCCAGTTTGATGGGCCGATCGGCACACGCGCATCGGTCTCCAAACGCCGGGCTGAGGTGACCCCATTCGTATGGCATTCGAAGACCGCGCGAACCGACGGCTCGTCGCCGAACAGCGTCAGTCTGGCCCCCTTCGGGCCAAAGGCCGCCGAACTGGGCGCCCAGATGGACAGATACATGCTATCGACATTGCAGACGCACCTTACGAGCAGGGACAGCGTCTCCCCGTGCGCAACTGCGTATGGAACCCGCAAATCGAAGGCGTCCTGCCAGGCGTCATCGCTCAGGGCTCCATCGACCTCAATAGTACGTCCGGCACCTGTCGCGATAGCTACCATCGGGCCAGCTGGTACTGTGGCAGTAAGATCCTCCCAGTCAATCTCAATTGTCCTGCCGTCGGCGCACTTCTCCGCATCGACGGCGGCTCGCAGGCCCGAACCCAATTGCGCACCCGTCTCACGCCAACGATGCGCAAACACGATCATCACCAGAATGACGAACAACGCGCCGCCACCGACGATAAACGCTCGAGGGATCCGCAGTCCTCGCCCCGTATCGTACGAATGACTCTTCATGTAGCAGGCCAGCCGCCTGTGATGCCGACGCATTCAAAGCGAAGGCAATCATCAACTTATTTGATCTACGCTGCGTCCAACCAGGAGTGTGGCCGGCCAGGCGTACAGGCCGCACCCAAGCGGCAACGTGACCGCCTGAGCCGCCTCGCCGAAAAGACCATAGCCGGCACAGGGATTCGACGACCTGGACCTTCCGGCACGACTCCTCTCTAACCTTCTCCGACGATGACGGTATCGTCCGTCTCCAGCGACGGCGTCACGCGCAGGACCTCTTCGATCGTGGTGGTTCCGCGCGTCACTTTGCGCAGGCCGCTCATGCGCAGCGTGTGCATGCCGTGGCGCAGTGCGGCACTGCGGATGCCGCCGGCGTGACGCCGTGCGGTAACCATTTCGCGCAGCTCTGGATTCATCAGCATCAGTTCGGCGATGCAGGTTCGCCCCAGGTAACCGGTGAACCGACACTCACGGCATCCCCGGCCGCGGGCCAGTCTTCCGACTCCATTCGCGCCCTGCCCGAGTTGAAGCAACACACTACTCTCGGGCTCGTACCATTCCCTGCAATGCGGACAGATCAGACGCACCAGTCGTTGCGCGAGTACACCCTCGACGGATGAGGCGATCAGGAACGGTTCCACACCGATGTCGGTCAGTCGGCCGATCGCCGTGGGGGCGTCGTTTGTGTGCAGCGTGGTAAAAACCAGGTGCCCCGTCAAAGCGGTCCGGATCGTGATCTCCGCGGTCTCGTAGTCGCGCGTCTCTCCGATGAGGATCACGTCTGGATCGTGCCGCAAGATCGATCGCAGAGCAACGCCGAACGTGAACCCGATGTCGGGGTGTACCTGCATCTGCACCAGCCCCGGCATGCGATACTCGATTGGATCTTCGATGGTGATGATCTTCGTGTCCGGCCTATTCAGCAGTTGCAGCATCGTATAAAGCGTAGTCGTCTTGCCGCTGCCGGTCGGGCCGGTCACCAGGATAATGCCGTGCGGCTTCCGGATTATGCGTTGTAGGCCGTCAAGCTCCTGCCCTTCGAGACCCAGCGACTCCAAGTCGTCGATTACACGGTCGCGCGGTAGGATTCGGAAATTCAACGCCTCGCCGTGGGGCGTCGGCAGGATCGAGATGCGCAGGTCATAAATCTTGCCATCGAGGTTCGCCTGAGATCGGCCGTCCTGGGGCAGTCGACGTTCGGCCACGTCAAGATTGCCCAGGATTTTGGCCCGGCTGACGATTGCATGACGAAACTGCTTGGCCGCCGGGGGCACGCCCGCCTCGCGCAGCACGCCGTCCACTCGATAGCGGACGCGCAACTCCTGCTCGAACGGCTCGAAATGGACATCGGTGGCGCGCTGCTCGATCGCGTCCTTCAGAACTTCGTTGAGCAACTTGATGACCGAGGCGTCGCGTGCGGCGCCGGCGTCATCCAGTTCAGCGGAGGAGGCCTCCTCGTCCTCAAGCGTCCCCTCGCGCGACACCATTTGCTCAACGGTATCTGCGCCGACGCCATAGTGTCGCCGAATGGCCTTGGTGATCGACTCCGATGTGGCCAGCATCAGGTCGACCGACTGGTTCAGGAGCAGGGCAAGTTCTTCGCCCAGGTTCTCGTTGAACGGGTCGTCCGTGGCCACCCGCACGCCGCCGTCGACCAGCGAGACCGGCATCACATGGTAGTGCGCCACAATACTGGCCGGAACTTCCCGCACCGCTTCCTCGGCGATCTGGTTCGGCTCGAGCGCCGAAAACGGGGTGTCTGTGGCCGTAGCGAGCGCCTCGAGCAGTTTGTATTCGTCCACCGCGGCTTGCTGCAACAGGGCCCGCTTAAGTCCCACGCCTTGCTGTCGTGCTTCCTGATGTGCCAGCGCCACTTGCTCTGGCGGCAGCCCAAGGCGACCGTCGTTCAGCATGTCCGAGATGCGACGATAGTTGATCATCGTCTACAGTTCAGGCGCCGAACAGCAAGCCGCGAACGGGTACGACGGTGTCTTCGCGGCAAGGACAACGTGCTAGAGCTTCTCGAGCATCGCTGCCGCTCGCTTCGCGTGCTCGCTCTCCGGGGCCTCGACGAGTACCGTTGCCAGAGCCTGACGGGCGTCTATGACCCGCGCCTGCTGCAGGTGAATGGCGGCGACCAGAAGATTCGCCCGCGCGCGGGCGTCGGGTGATACGTCCAAGCGATCCAACAAGTCTCGGACGCGTACGAGAGCTTGATCCATCTTCCCGTCGCGCAAGAGACAGCCGACCGCCAGCATCACAACTTCCGGGTCTTCATGAATCGATGGGACCTCTCGAGCGAATGCCTCGATCAGCGCCAAGGCCGTGGTCGGGTCGTCAGAACTGTATAACTTCTGTGCGGCCAATCTCACCCAGCATGTTGCAGCCGATTCGAGTGCAAGCCCGCGGCCAAACTGCTGCCAGGCGCCTGACATTCCTGCAGGAGACGGATCGTCGGCGGTGCGTTGCACCAAGTCGAGGGCAATTTGGAGGATATCCTCGTGATCGGCTTGGCGGCGGGCATCGTTGACAATGGCGGTGCACATCGCCAGTGCAAACTCGTGTTGTTCGCCGGCCACCAACTGCCGAACCAGACCCACTCGGCCGCCCACATATTGCCGCGCAGCGTCCCGCCATCGCGGCGCCACCGATGCGGCTTCTTCGCCATACAGAAGACTCAGAGCAAACGCCTCACTGCCCGGGTGTTCGCAGCCAGTCAAGCACGTGGCCGCGGTGACCCCCTCCAGTACCGCTCGCATCTCGTCGTCGTTGAGCGACGCATCCGATGCAATCAGGTCGGCGAAATGTCGTTTTGCGGCATCGCCCTCGCCGCGCAGAAGCAATGCGTAACCCCGTCCGATCGGGTTGTCGCCGGCTCCAGACGACCGGTCCGCCCATTGCTGCAAATACGGATGCGACCGCGCCGTTTTCGCCAAACAGTAACCGCGATCGTCCGGGGTACCTGGCTGACCGGCCGGTCCGTCAGTGCCGTGGCACAGGAACGCCGCGAGTTTCGTTGCCGCCTCCTCCTGGCCGGCTGCGCGCAAGACTGACTTCGTTTGATCCACTGCTTCGGACAGGGCCTGGCCATTCGAAGCCGCCAGTGCCAAAAGAATTCTGCATTCGTGCAGCGCGTCGTTATATCGCTGGCAACCGGCAAGCAGCCTAATCCGACGTTGCTGTAGAGGTACGGTCAGGCTCGGGCAGGCCAGGTCCAACTGGAGGTCGACGAAAACCCGCTCAACCCGATCTACAATGCTTTCGGACTCAGCGGCCGCACCTACCAGATAGTCAGCGGCGGCGAAAAGGGTGGTCTGCGCTGGCAGGCGAGTCCCCGTGGCGGCGGTATGGGCGCGCAGCCCGGCATGCCATTGGGCAAAGGCCGACTCATCGGCCAGTTGTTCCTGGCCGGCCCCGTACAACGCCACGACGACGTTCCACCAGTGCCACTCAGCCTTGGCCGAGGCCGGAACGTCCGGATCGCTCACAGTGGATTCCAGTTCCGTCAGCAGGGCGAAGACCTCGGCGACCTCTGGCTCAGTCGCCCGCATGTATCCCTGCACGAGGTGGAGACCTGCAATCGCTTTGGCGCGAGGACTCTTGCTCAATAGGCTTGACTGCTCCCGATAGATGGCCACGGCTTTATCCATTTCGCCTGCGCCGATAGCGCGATCCAGTTGTAGTACTCCAGAGGCAGGGCAGGAGGTGTCCAGCGGCTCGAACATCTCGGCCGGCATAGCGATGTAAGTCCGAGAGGCTGAGAGCGGGGCTTCGTGTCGTGCGGTCTGGGTCGCAGACTCGCCTTGCTCTTTGTGCTCGTCCGAGCAGCCGCATGCAACACACATGAACGCAGCTACCAGGCAACGCATATAATGCATGTGGCCACGCATGGCGAAACCTCCAATATAAGGGTTATTGGATCGAGCGTAACGTTGGAACAGAAGACGGATTGGCTGCGGGATTCGACGACTATCAGGCGTGTTCTACCGCGCGGCCCCAGGTTGGGACGTCGGCGTGCTCTTGGATGACTCCTTCGCCAGTTGCGATTCGTAATAGCCGCCGGTCGCTTCGTCGTGAAGTTCGTCTCTGTACAAGCTGACAAGTCGCCGCAGTGATTGCGTAGTGGAAACGGCGGTGGGATGCTGGCGAACGGCCTCCTCCAGCACAACCACCGCCTTCCTGGGCGCCCCGAGCTGCAACTCGATATCGGCCAGTCCCAATAACGCCTCGGCCGCGCGGTCGTCGTCTGGGGCGTCATCAGCAGCTTTGCGCAGTTGCGCCCACTGACGGAAAGCCTGAGCCGTGGCTTCTTGCGAACGGATCTCACTATCGGCGGCTGCATGCAGCTCTCTCGCCGCCTCGCTGGACGGTAGTTCCTCGACGCACTCGTTGATGGAAGCTACCGCAACTTGGGGTCTGTGCTGCGCCAGACGCGCGCGGGCCAACTCAAAGAGGACTTGTCCGCGCAGCGGCGCCGACGTTGCATCCGCCAACGGCATCAGAAGCCGGGCGGCTTCCTCGGGTTTGCCGTCGGCCGAAGCCAGCAACGCCTTCCAGAAAACCGCGAGGTGTTCCACCTTGGCGGTCCGGACGGCGAAGTCTTCGCTGAGTGCCGAGCCGGTGGCTGCGTCGATGACGCTGACCTGTCGGCTTCGCAGGATCTCCTGCCAACAAACCGTACCCACAATTGGCAGATTCAGTTGCTCGGCCACCGCGCCGAGTTCCCGATAGAATGCGATGTCTGATGCAGTCGCATCGGGCACTACTCGCCCATCCGCCGACCCGCATGTGGCTTCGACCCAGTGGGTCACATGTGCACGGACATCCGCCAGTGTCGCCGCCTGCGCGATCTGACGGGCTAGCGCGGACCGCTCGCTGCCGTCCGGCCGTGCGGCTACGGCCGCCAGCGCGCCGACGTAATCGCCGCGCAGGACGCGAGAGCGCACGAGCAGTCCGCTCACCGCCGGAAGGCAGGCAGTCCGGGGGTCGTTCATCAGGACCAGTCGGCAGAGATCCTCCACCTTCCACACGCGGTAGCTCGTCATAAACCGTTGCGCGCACTGCATGAGGAGCGAAGCGGATGCGTCCACCTTGTCACCCTTCAGGCCACACAGCAATAACGTCTCCGCGCGAAGCTGCTGGGATAGATCGCCGCCCAGATCTCTCCGGCCGTTCAGGATATTGAGCCGCACAAAAGCTTGGTCGCCGATCGCTGTCCCGGTGCCGCGGATGGCCAAATCCTCTAGGCCCCCTTGCACGTCTTGGCAGCCTGCCAGCACACTAACCATCAAGAGATTGGCCGCAGCCCGGCCGGCCTCGGTTGCCCGGAACTTCCTGGCGAGGTTCCACAGGACTGTGTCGCGCTGGGCTTCGGGAAGTGCACCGGCCAGACTGGCTACCACCTCGTAAACTCCGGGTGCATTGGGGGCCGTCTGCAGGCCCTCGTAGCAGACTGCCTGCAGCTCGCGCTGCGGCACACTGAGCGAGCGCTTGACCGATGCAATGGCCGCGTAGGTGTCGATCAGCAGTCCCGCCTCCCGGCCGCCCGCATTACCGCTGGGACCGCCGTCCGCCGACGGATTCGCCTTGAGTCGCTGGAGGTGCTCCTCCAATTGGGCCAAAGCCTCAGCCGCCTGCCCTTTGGCAGCCAGTTTCAGCGCGGCGGAAATCAGGGCTCGATTGGGCTTAGTTACGGCAGCGAACGTGCCGCCGCGAGCGTAGTCGTGGCCGACCTCCTGAAGTACGTCTACGCCCACGACCGGGATGTCATATGTCGAACCATCAGGACTCACCACGGCTTTGGCATAATCCTCCGCCGCAATCAAGGCATGACGGTCGTCCTTGCTGCCTCGTTCGTCGACGTAGAGGATGTCGCCCTCCGGGCTCAGCTCAATCCAGTCGATCAACTCCATGCACGTCGTGTCGTCGGCAACTTCGCGCAGGGCTGAGTCGTCAGAGGGTGTGTCCGCTAGCCGAGTCGTGTTGATGAGCTTCTTCGCGACTCGGGCTGACGCTGCGGCCGGGTCGACATCCAGCACGAGGATTTTCACAACCTTTTGTGGATCGTAGACATTGAGCACGAGCCGTGGGCCCGGCCCGGTATACGTCGGGTCGATACGCAACGCCTCCGGCGCGAGCTGCAGCTCTTCGTCCATGTTATAGGAGAGCACGAGCTTGCCTTGCGCATCGTAGACGTCGACGGTCGAGAGCCCCCGATCGACAGTGTAGATGAACCCGCCGTCATCGACGGCCACGCTCGTGAACCAGGATTTGCCGGTCGGCTTGGAGACCACCTGCACGCCCTGTCCGAACATGGCTTCGCCCACGCGCTCGCCCTTGCCCGGGCCCAGACGCCGGCCGCCGATCTTGGGCAGCTTGTAGATCATGCCTTCACTTGTGTAACGGTGCCGGCCGGCGATGTAGAGGTTGCCTCCCAGATCGACGGCCATGTCCATCACGTTCTCGGCTCGGAACATGCCTGCGTCTATCAGCTCCGTGAGGTATAGCTTGCTCGGAACGGGTATCCGGCTCGACATTGCGGTCCATGCCCCTTCCGGACGCACAGCCAACTGCAGCCGGCCGCTCAGAATGCCGCCTGTCGTCGTACCTTGATCGGAGCGGATGTCGCCGAGGACCAGGGGCCCCGGATCCCTTTCATACGGCGTACTGGCGTCGTACTCCAATTGCGTGATCCACACGTGCCTAACTTGGTCCCAGTGCCCCCAATAGAGGCTGCACAGCACGAGGGCGGTGTCCTCGTCGTACATCACGATCGCGCGTGAAAAGACCACGGCATCCTTGCAGGCCGTTACACGGTCGTTCTGCACCAACGGCTCGTACCGGGCGGATACCCGGTTGACGTAGGTTCCGTCACGCTTGCCGTTCATCGGTCGCGTGAAATCGAATTCGGCTACGGATACGCCGTATTCCTTTCCGACCTGCGAGTAGGAGGCAAAAATCACGTCGCCAACCCATGCGCCCATGCCAACCTGCGCAACCGCCGAGATAACGGCACAAGTCGCAACAAACGTCCGGTAGAAATTCTGCATCGTCTGTTTCCTCCTTCGCGTCTTGATCGGCCTTGCGTAAGCTACGAGGATGAATAGAGCAGTGGAGAACACCGGAGTATCGTATCCGTTCGTCACCTGCCGGCAGCGGCCGAAGGGACATCGACGGGGCGTTCCGCAGCTGCGCGGTCTGTGCTATGAACAGGATTCGCCGTGGCTGAGGCAGGCTGCACGGGAAGACTCGTCGGCCGCGGTGGAGAGCTGCCACTGGACTTGCCGGTCGCCTGTAGCATCTCACGCCGCAACCACGCGACCCATTCCGGCCGGTGTTCCCGCTCCAGACAAGTCGTCAAAAGGCGCAGCGTCTCCCGGTCGCGCCAGCCAAGACGCACACGCGTCCTGCAGAGGTTTTCCAATGACGCCAGATGATCTGCCTGCCGATCCAGCGCACGTTCATAGGCGTCCACCGCAAGGCGATACTTACCAGCGGTCTCGAGAATCAGGCCGAGGTTGTAGCACGGCTCGACTTCTCGCGGCAACAAGCGAGACGCCTCCTCGAAGCAAACAGCGGCAGTGTGCAGTTCGCCCAGCTCCAAGCTGACCAGTCCAAGATCGTGGTGCACGGCTCCGCTGTGGGGGTCGAGCCTCACGGCTTCAAGCAGGCTGCTCTTGGCCTGCGCTGGCCGCCCGGCCAGCCGGTCCGCAGCAGCACGTGCCAGTAGCTTCTGGGCCTCCTGTCGAGGGATCGCAGAGTCATTGCCACGCCGGGCGCCGACGGCCTCACGCTCTGGGCTCTTTGCGGCCCGGCAACCTCCCAAACCGACGATGGCTGCGGCCAGAAGCACGATCACTCCAGAACGACCTGTCCGTTCACACAACCGCCGATATGTCCACACCGATAGTCACCCTTTGTCGATTTCGAGTTCGAGCGGCTCGTTTTCCGGATAGACAGACGCCTCGTCGGACTCCAGTCGCTGCTGTACGCTCAAATCTCGCAGGTCTCGGAATTGCATGTCGCGCAGAATCCTGGGCGTCACGAAAACGTAAAGGCGTGTATCCTCCTCCACCCCAACCGTGCGGCGGAAAAGGTGCCCCAGCAGCGGGATGTCCCCCAGTAGCGGTATCTTATCCTGCGAGTCACGACGGCTGCGGAATGTCAGGCCGCCCACGATCAGGGTGTCGCCGTCGGGGACGGTTGCCTCACTGCTGATCATGTCCGTATCGCGCGCAGGGGGCAGCGTCGCATCCGTCGAACGCCCGCGAAAAGAGTTCAGCATGATCTGATATTCCAGCTTCAGATAATCGCTCTCACTGATATGAGGCGTAACCTCCAACTGGGTGCCCGCCTGGACATAACCGCCGAAGGACGTCGTGGCGACCGTGTCGCTGGCGTTGACCTGCTCGAACGGCTCCTCGGCTATGCTCTGGATCATCCCCGTGGAGTTGTCGTTCACCAGGAGGCGCGGTGCGGTACGAATCTTCGCGTTGTTGTTGTTCTGCAGGGCGCGCAGGATAAAGGGCATAAACTCGGAACGCAAGACGGCGGCTGTGCCGCCCGGCAACACGTTGATCGCCCTTTGACCCGTGGTCGGATCGAGCGTCGACAGACCGAATGCGGTAAACAGCAGATGGCCGTGGTCGGTCTCGGGCGCGTCAAACATCTCCCACTCCAGGCCAACGTCAATGTCCTCGCTCCCGCGGATATCGACCACCACCACCTCCAGCAGGACCTGATTGCGGCGGCGATCCAACTCCGCGATCAGACGGGCAAACCGAGCCTGCTCCTGCGCGCTGGCCTGCACCACCACCGAATTGGTGGCTTCGTTGGCCACCACGCACGGCTTCTGCACCCACCACGACCCCGGCGCCCCCTCACCCGCCGGGCCGGTTGCCCCGCCTGTGCCACCAATGGATGTGGATCGCGCTACCGTACCCGACACCGCTTGTTCGGAGGGCCCGACCACCGGGACAGACCCGGGTCCCGTACCGAGACCCAAGCGCCCGCCGTCGTCCTGTTCACCGTCCTGGTCAATCAGCTCTTGCAGGACGTCCGCAACTTCGCGTGCATCGGCGTTCTCAAGCTTGTACACCTCGATGCCGCCGGCCACCGCCAGGGGCGGCACGTCACAGATGGTAAGGAAGTTCTCGACCTGCCGGTGCACGACGTCCGGCGCTGTCACGACGATCGAATTCGTATCGGTGAGCACGCCAAGGCGGATGCGGCTGTTGGACGTCGCCGGCTCGGTCCGTCCCGCCCGATTGCCCGACTGTGGTGACGCGTAGGCGCCCGAAGGTCCCCCCGAGTCCTGTACCAGTCCCAGCGCCATCCGTAGGTTCGCCACGAGATCGGGTACGGCCAGGTTGATGACGGGATAGCTAACCGTTCTCATGAATTCGGGGGCGACGTCCAGGGCGCGGAGGAGACCCTTTACCTGCGTAATGTCCTGCGGATAGCCCTTCAATACCATGTGATTCGTCCGGACGATCGGGCACAAAACCACCGTACGGCCCGAGGGCGCAAGGAGCGTGCTCGATGTCCCCGCAGGCTGCGATGTCACGGCAACGGCCTGAGACGGCTCGCGATCGGTAGCTGCCGATTCGTAGATGGCCCCCAATTCCTCATGCAGTACCGACACATCCGCGTAAACCAGCTTGACGACCTCCACGGCCATCCGGCTGGTGGGAAGATCGATCTCCCGGATGACCGTCTCCAGCAAGCCAAGATTGGACGGCACGTCGTAGACGACGATGCTTTGGGTAGACGGGTCCGCAATCAGCTTGCCGCGTGGGCTAATGAACTGCGCCAGCACGCGGGAAACGTCGTCGGCATCTCTCTGCGAAAGCGTGATCACACGTTTCTCGACGCCGTAGTACTGTATGTACTCCTCGTAATTCATCACCGAGATGACGTTGCCGTGTCGGACGTAAACGAAACCGGCCATCGTCACAACCTGATCCAGAAGCTCACCGGCAGTGATGTTCTTGGCGTAGAGACTCACCTTGCCCCGCACCTTCGCGCTGGGAAAGATGCTCCAGCCGCTCACATCGCTGATCAACTGAAAGGGCATCTCGATGTCTTCGTCGTCGAATTGCACCTGATCGATCACGGGGCCAGGCTCTTGGCCACGTATTGACCGGTCCTCTCCGATCTGGCCCGAATTCACCCATGGACGGGGGCCAACAGAGGAACCCGAAGGCTCACCCGTACCCGCGAATGGATCGAAGTCTTGCGCCGGACACAGCAACGCGCCTGCCGCGTGCAGGCACACAGCGATCAGAAACCAACGGTCCCGACAGATGGCCAACACATAATTCACAGAGCTAGCTCCAACCGCTCGCCCACGACTTCCAGCTGAACGGACTTGCGGCCAATGCGAAGTACCTTGAACATCTCCTCCATGCCCTCTCCTTCCCGAAACCGCCTCATACCGAAGCCCTTGACGCGGATGTAGGCTACCTTCTGGCCGTCTATGTCCGTGATGGCACTGAGTGCCAACATCGCCAGGATCCGGTCCACGGCGTGCTTGGCCATGCGTCGGGACGGCAGCGGCACGGCTGGCTCAAAGAGAGATCGGCGCCGAATCACGGGCAGCCAACTTGTCTCGCCAGGGGCGATGGGGCCGACCTCCAGCGCAGCCGCACCAGGCGCGTCAGAAGCGATCCGAGCCGAAGCAGCCGGTGGCCACACCAACTCCGCAGCCGCCAGGACGATCAGCAACAGCGCCAGCGCCAGCGAAACCAGGCGAATGCGCGAGTGAAGGCCTAAAGAACCGCGGGCCCTTCGGAGAAAAAGAGACCACAGACGACTCGAAGCCGACTCACTCAATTGGATGCTCCGATTGCCTGGAGCCTTCCCGGCGCCGCCGGCGTTGCAGTATCCATCGCCGTAACGACGCGGCTGACGATCAGGGCACCGGACAGATGTCCGGGACGATCCTTACACAGCAGATCCAGCCACTCCACCGAAATCGGCTCAGGCGTTCGCGCTATGCTCGCCAGGAAACGGGCGATCTCCGCCGTGCTTCCGGACAGCTCCAACCTTAGCACATATTTACGATAGTAGCGTTCCTGGACATCCGGTAGGGGCCGCACGGAAGTCATCTGCAGGTTCAGCGGGCCGTACAAGTCGGCCAGCAAACCGGCGAAGCGAGACATCTCCTGGCTCGCACTTCCTGACTCGCGTATCAACTGCCGCACGTTCTTGTACTGCCTCTCAATCCGATCCTTGAGCCGGATATTCGCGTGCATTCTCGTCAATGAGGCGCCCAGAGTTGCGACATCTTCCTGCAACTGTTCGTGCCGGTCTAGCTGCGGCCGGACGAGCCACACGTATAGCAATGCCCCTGAAAGCACCGCAGCCGTCAGCCGCGAGATCGTCTTCTCCCTGGGATTCAATCGGCGCATGAGCTGCGTACCTACAGGACATCCTCGGTCGCGGCACCATGTGGCATCTCCGGACGGTCCGCAGGCGGTGCTGCCTGCATGGCCTCTGCAGCAGCGCGAGCCCGAGCCGCCGCCGCCACATCGATCCGGCAGCGGCAACCATACTCCACGAGCGTGTCATTGCCCCGACTGACCTGCTGGGCTCCGTCCGGCCAGACGTCGGCGAACAGGGCCGACTTCTCCAGCAACAGCGGGAAGACAAAGGCCAACTCCAGGCTGCGCGCGGTCCCACGTAGCGTGACTTCCGATGCGCCAGGCTTCAGATCCATCACGAGTTGGCTGAGGAACACGTTCTGCGGCACTCGCCTGTGCAGCTCCATCAGGATCTCCAGGGGCAACGGCCGTATGGCCATCTGCGACCGAATGGCTCGCACCTGGTTCTTCTTCGCCTCCAACGCGCCGGCTACATCCCGAATCGGCTCAATCTGCTTGACGAGCGCATCCCGCTGCCACGCGAGCCGCACATTGCGCGCTGTCAAATAGCCGCACAGACAAGCCACCGCCAGAGCAACGGAGGCAGCGGTGATCGCGCGGTCGAGCCAAAGGCGCCGCCGTTGCCGTTTTTCGATCCATTCCCTCGGAGCCAGATTGAGCGGACGCCCCTCCCATCCTCGGTCTGGAAGGCAGGCCCCCAACGCGGACAGCGCCTGGACCATCGAAGGCGGGGCCCCGGGCTGCTCGGCAACCATCTCAATACTCGGCTCAACGACCCGCTGCGCCGGCCCCACCCCACTCGAGGCGGCATCCGAATCCGGGCGGCCCTGTTTGCGGACGAGCTGCATCTCACCGACCAGGAACATCGTCGCCAGCGGCGGAGCACCGTCTGCGTTCGGCAGACGGCCCAACCATCGCTGGGCTTCAGCCACTTGGTCTGGCAGACCGATCCCGTCGGCCGGCTCGACGGCCGCCGAACGCGAGGCCACCATGAACCCCCTGGATTCCAGGACCAGGTGGTAATGCTCCCGATCCACGGCCAGAAGCGCGTTGTACTCATCAGCGGACTCGTCCGCCACGCACGCGCGCAGCCAACGATGCAGACCGACGCATGAAGGTATCACCGTTTCGGGTACAACCCCCGCATCGGTAAGTAACTTGGCGCGCGCCCGTAGCCGACCGGCCGGCGTCAGAACGACCAGCACATCCTGGCGCCCCTCTTGGGGAGGCCCGAGCGGCATGGCGTCGTAGCAGACTTCTCCACTCTGTGCCGGCATGAGGCCGGGCACCTCGAATTCCAGCATCTGTCGGACTTCAGATTCGTGGGTCGTCGGCAGTGACAACGTCTTCAACACGCAGTCGCGCCGCGGCACGACCATATGCCAACGCCGCGCATATACCTGCCGGCGTCTAACCGCCTCGATGAACGTCTCGCTCCGCACCGAATACACACGCCGGGCTTCCGGGTCCGCCAGATAGACGGCGCCGTCGGCGGCGAGACTCATGCCCAGACACCGTCGCTTGAGCCGCAGTTCCGTCACGACTGAAATCGCTTCCTTCGTGGGAGGCAAGTGGGACGTGGTACGTCCGGCCATTGCTGAAAGATTACAGCCGCCTGAGAAAAACGACCTGCACTTCACCGTCGGTCCGACTCACGAGAGCCCATAGGCTGACGAGTGGCCCGTCCTGCCGTACCGATGCCTGACTCACGACCCGGAAATGCCGCGACGTGCAGGTCCCGTACTCTGCCAGAAGTTCCTGCGCCGTGGGCGAAAGGTTGGACACCTTCGCCACGTCATCAGGAGATGCGAAATATCGATCGTCCGCGGTGAACGTCAGGCGATCGGGACCCGCACGGAAAGAAACGACTTCCTCGGCATCGGCGGGCTCGACCCCCGGTAGGGCCGACAGCACGGCTCTGTTGGCGGTGTTCAGGTTGACCTTGCCGTCCCCGCAGACAGTAAAGTGGTCGATCAACCCATGGTCGAGACTGCCGTCCATGTTGTCCGGCGGCCAACTGGCTGCGCCGTCGTCTTCGTTCACGTCCAGGGCCCCGTTTCCGTTGGCATCCTCGCCGAGCAGTCGGCGTCGATCGATGCCCGCCAGACGCGCAAGCTCCCACACGGACCCTATCGGTGCGTTCTTGGCGCGATACGGGTACGGCTGACGCATGTAGTGGTCAGCCGTCTCCGCTCCTTGCGGCTCGGGCGTATCGTCCTCATCTTCCCAATCCAGGATTGCGTGGATGGCCGCCTCATCCATGCCCGGCAGCGCCAGCCAGCCGGCCGGTGAGCTTGTCCGAATGTTCAATCGTCCTTCTTCATCGGTGGTCGCGTAGAACAGGCTGGAAGCGGTCCGCCATGTATCGTCCAAGTCGACAAAGAAACCTTCTGCTGCGGCCGATGTGGCCAGATGCCATGGCTGACCGAAGTGTACGACCTCGTCTTCGCGCTCAGCGAGGTCCTTGCGCAGAGCCGAAACGGCCCGGTTCACGCCGCCCAAGGCCAGATAGAACGCCCGCAGATCATCGCCGCGCATGCGGGCCATCCGCAGTTCGAGCCGCGTTCGATGGCATAGTCCCAAGGCAAGAAGCGATAGCCCCGAAAACACGATCAGAACAAGTACCAGCACAGCGCCTTTCCGCGTGCGACGCGATCGCAGGATTCGTCGCGACCCCGGACACATCATCAGTCAGGCCAAGAGCAGCGAGCGCAGCTACAGGATCGTCTAGCGGCTACTCGCCTGAATCGGCGGTCAAAGGCTCACGTGCCACCACGAGAAACTGGCCCGAAAACGACGCCATAGGCCAGTCCATCTCGACCTGCACGAGCTTAGGTGGCTGCCCGCCATCCGGTGCATCGCCATCCACGGGCACCGGCTGTCCCGGCTCTTGCAGGTATGCGAACGCAAAGCCGGACATCCCTTCTGCTACCACCTCAGTCACGGGTGTACCAATCGGCTTTTCCGTAGCCACCAGCTCCTCGGTGCGAGACAGGGATCCGTCTTTGTACTCATACGTGACCCGTGCGCACCGCGCCGCCGGCAAGCCATAGTAATAAGACGGTGATGCGGTGTAGAACGACAACTTACTCGAACCGTCCACCTGGAAGGTGCTCGGTTCGCCATCCTGCAGTGACGGCAAATAGACACTCGAAAGCTCACACTGCAGGGCGGTCAGGACTCTCCCACCCGCCTGTTCGGCAGGCCGCCGATCTTCCACGCCTCGCCACAGCCGAAGCCCCAGACCAAACGCACCGCTGACCGCCAACATGATAATCGAGCTGATCGTTAGGGCCACAAGCAACTCAGTGAGCGTGAACGCCCGTATTCGAATGGGCTCATGAACGCACATCAAGGGTTGGTCGCAAGCGGTCGCAACGAGACCAGCTGGAATTTCCGTTGTTGGCCCTGGTGCGCCCACCGAACGGAGACGACGACCTCCGCAAGGTCCGGATCCTTCGTTCGGCGGATGGCGTGCTGCCACGAGAACCTGCCCGTTTGACCCGTCTGAACCCCCATACGCTGGATCGGCTCGACGAGAAGGCTCGTCATGTGTCGTTGCGCCAACTGCTGAGCCTGCTGCTCGTCGCTGATCAGACCAGCAGTCGAATGGGCCATCCGCAAGGCGGTGAACACCGCCAGCAGCCCGACGCCGGTGACCGTCATCGCCACCAGCACCTCGACGATCGTGAAACCACGGCCAGCACGCTGGCGGTGTAACAACAATTCAGCGCGGACTTCGTCTTCCTGAGTCACAATCGGACCCGCAAAAACCAGCAATAGCCCGGAAGCATCCAGGCACCAGCGCAGAGATAGTCAATCCGCCGAAGATGCTTTGCCCGTGATTTCACGGACCACGTTCACGCAGCCCAGGCCCCTCTCCACCTTCACCGTCGCGCTCGCCTCGCCGTTTGTGAGCACGATCTGACCCACGGTCCATTGGTCGCTCGGAGCAAACAACAGCACATCACTGCTGCTCATGCCGTTACTCAACTCGACCACGCCGAATTCAATCCGCGCCGGCAGCGACGTATACTGACCCGCCCGACCCGGCGCCGCCACGAAGTCGTACCCGCTGAAGTCCCGAGCCAGTTCAACCCGATACCGCTGCCGCTCCAAATCGACGTGCAGTCGGCTCGGGCGTCCCCGGTCCACGGCCAGTGCCTGCGCGTATCTTATGTGTGTGGCTAACGTCATGGCAGCGTCCTGAAGTTGCCTGCCCTTGAAACTCCCTCGGGCGTAAGGACTTACGATGCCTGCAACGATGGCCACGATCGCCAGGACGACCAGAAGCTCAACCAATGTAAAGCCGTCAGCGGCTTGGCGAGTGACCCAGCGCCTCGGGGTTGTGGTTCGATACGTCATCATCCGTGCCAAGTTGACCATCAGGACCGGCGGACACCAGATCGTACAGCCCCGCAACATTCGTCAGTTGACTCGGATATGTGTAGTGGTACTCTTGGCCCCAGGGATCCAATGGAACCGAAGCGCTCTTGATATAGGGGCCGCTCCAGCCCAGCACCGTGCCCTGCGCAGGCGCCGATATCAAGACCCGCAGCCCCTCCTCGGTGCTCGGGTAGCGCCCCGTGTCCTGCTCGAACAGATCCAACGCCACGCCCAGCGTGCCGACGATCTCCTGCTTGGCTGCGACAATTCGAGCCTGCTGCGATCTGCCAAAAAAACGAGGCATCACCAGCGCCGCCAGAACGCCAATGATCGTGACCACCAGCAAAAGCTCAACCAGGGTAAACGCGCCCGTCCGTCGCCCCCCGGTAAACCACCGAGGTAACGCACGACTAGCGCCCCGTTGCTCACGCAAACGGCTGCCATAGTAGAGGTTGCGGCCCCACCAGTCTTCCCCCGACGTTCCAGCAAGCCCGTCTCTAAGATGAGCGTAGCCGGTTCGCTTCACGATCACCGCCCGGGCGCAGCCCGACATCCGGCTCTCTCCCTCGGCTCGGACGGCCACCAACTGCCCGCCAGCCATCTGCAGACCACCAACCAGAGCAGGCACACAACAACTCCCTCCCGCCCGCCTGGGCCGATAGACTCCCAGATCTACCTATCGCTGATCGAACTTCCCTTTTCGATCTGAAAAACGGCGAGTCATGATTGTATATGACAGCCGAGATCCCCGCAAGAGCGAATCGCAGATATTTACAGATTTTCCCCTCGTGCTGGTTTGACAGGTTTTCGATCGTGGGTTATATTTGTAGCGCGTTGGGGCGCTCGCAGGGGCGTCCAGCGCCAAGGGGCATCAGTTGTAAGACAATTCTGCGTTGGTTCTTGGGCCGTGCGGGCCCGGAGCGAGAGTCGCCGTCGTCTGGGGCCACGGGGCGTTTTGTGTGGCCGTGCGCGGTCTTGGTTTGGGGTGGGTTTGTGCGCGTGGGCATTCTCGCCTCAGTAAGTCCTTGTCCGGCGTGAAGGTCGGCGGAGGCCTTGAGGTTTAGGATCGTCCATTCCGTGGGCGCGCGGCAGAAGTATGCCCGTCGCCGCTGTGGTGGTGTGTGTGAGCAGCCCATCGGAACAGTGTTGGTATGCGCTGTATACGCGAAGTCGCTTCGAGAAGGAGGTCGACAAACGTCTCGGGATGCTCGGCATCGAGACATATCTGCCGCTGTATCGCGCGCGTCGTCGATGGAGCGACCGTACGGTTCAATTGGACCTGCCGCTCTTTCCCTCGTACCTGTTCGTCCGCCTCAAGCCTGCCTCCCCAGATATCTACCGGATCCTCGATACGAAAGGCGTCGTGAGATTCGTCTCGGCCAGCACGGGACCCATCGAGGTACCCAGAGAAGAGATCGAAGCCGTTAAGCGGGTGTTGTCCGCCAAGCTTCCGGTGCGCTCGCTGCCCTGGCTCCGGGAAGGGCAGAAGGTGCAAGTGTGTGCGGGCCCCCTGCATGGCCTCGAAGGCATCGTGGAGAAGTGCAACGGCCGTGGCCACCTGTACATATCCGTCCGCGCCATCGGGCAGACACTCGTAGCCGAACTGGATTGCAGGGATGTGGCGCCACTTCTTCAGTGATTGTGAGGTAGAAGCGACCCTCTGCCGCAACTGAATTCGTGGGGTGCAAGACCACATGACTTGCCTGACTCTGGAGCAGAGAACTACAAACAAAAGGACTCGCCTTTTAGCTGGTCGCGCCGATCGCCGCGAGAAGAACGCAAAGAGAGATAGGGCGTGTGCTGGTGCGCGATATTGCCCAAAGGGCAACACGGTAGGGTCCAGTCGTACCGCCTCACAACGGAGCATTCAGACAAACGGCGGATATCGATCTGGCCCTCTTTTGCTCGCGGCTGTAGCGTGCCGCGCCGGAGGGAGCGGGGACGTATCGTGCCCGGTCTGAGACGTGCAGGCGGCATGCGCAGGCTGCGACCGACACCCATGCACCTTGTCGGTGGAATGTGTCTCATTGACCACACCATCGGTCACCACAATACGCCAGACGAAACGCGCGGCGCATGCCCGCAAAAGTCGCGGACGCGTGCGCTCTGCGCTCCGGCCGACCGAGGGCGCGGGCCGAGGAGTACAGACGTTAGGCGACGACAGGCGCCTGCTGGTGAGTCCCTACATTGACAGCTCCGGCAAACGCGCAGTGGATCTGCTCTTGAGCATTCCGCTACTCCTGCCTGCCGCGCTAATCATGCTGGTCATCGCGGCGCTCATCTGGGCTGTTGACGGACGCCCGGTCCTTTTGCTCCAACCGCGTGTGGGCAGATGCGGCAGCATCTTTCTGATGCCTAAGTTTCAAACGATGCGATGCCAGATGTCGCCCCCGCTTGCGCAAGTCACGGCTTTGGGCGAGTGGTTACGGAAACACCGACTCGACGAATGGCCGCAACTCCTCTGCGTGCTAAGCGGCAAGATGAGCCTGGTGGGACCGCGCCCTGAACTTGTGGATATCGTCCAAGGCTACGGACCACAGCAAGAAGTGCGCCTGCTGTGCCGACCTGGCCTGACCGGTCTGTGGCAGGTCCGCGCGACGCGCATGAGGCCGATCCACCAGAACCTTCGTTACGATCGGCTGTATCTGCGCAGAGCAAGTTTCCTGGTTGATCTGGCAATTCTGGCAGAAACGGTCCGTTTCGTCACCTGTCCCCGCGGGGATCAGACCTGAGGACAACTCGCGGATTGATCGCTCAGACAGAGATACCCATCGTGGAGGTAACGGGCACTTTGCAAACTCGGTAACCGGGCGCACGCTTCAAACAATACGGTCACGTACCTCAACAGCCTGCCCTGTTGCCGCCAGAATCTGTAAGACGACGTCACCCTCTTCATTCTCGCAGGATGCCAGCAACATGAATCTCGAACAACATGCCGCAACCGCCTTGCCGTCGAAGCTGTGGAGGAAAGATCGATGTGGTTATGCACGTTGCGCGCGGTGCTGACCGCAGCCCTGGGACTGCCATCAGGCGCCTCTCACATGGTCTCCATCGTGAACATCGACTTCCAGCCCGCCGACGCAGTGACGGCGCCCGGGTACGTAGCCGTCGGGCCCGCGTATTGCTGGGACGACGGAACCCCAGCAGAACTCGGAGGCGGCGTTCGCGGTGCGTGGGTAGGATCTCCGAGCGCCCACTTCCGCGACCTGGCCCCCACGCATCCGGACCCCCTTACACGTGATTGCGTATCGTGGGATCCAAGGGATCCTCCCGAGACTTTCAGAATCCAGCCCATTGAGCCGGGCAGCTACGACCTCACGATCCATGCAGCGCTGCCGTATGGAACTGCCAGTCAGACGGTTGTGGATGTCGACGAGGACGATGACGGCGCACCGGACGTGTCCCTTACGATCCAGACCCCACGTGGCGAACAGAGCAAAACTGTGTCAGTGAAGGTCTCTGCTGCCGGCGTCCTGTCGTTCACAGTCGACGGTATGGGCGGCGCGACGGGAGTCCTGACCGGCCTGAACCTGGTGGCGGCCGATCCCGACGACACGCGGCCCGAGGCGATCGCCGATCTAGTCGTGGTCGAAGCACAGAGCCAATCCGTCACGCTGCGCTGGACTGCGCCGGCTGACGATCGCGGAACAGGCGGGCGCGTAGCACACTACGACGTGCGATGCACGCATAGCACCTTAAACGAGAGCAATTGGAGCGCCGCAATGCGACCCGGCCCTCCACCGTCTCCGAGCAACCCGGGATACCAGGAGCTCTTCGTGGCCACCGGACTGACACCAGGAAGGGCCTACAAGATGGCGGTGATAAGTGCGGACCGATGGGGCAATGTCTCGGACATCTCCAACGTGGTTGAGGTCACCACACAAAAACGCGACGTGGCCAGCCCGGCACAGATCACCGACTTTAGGGTAGCCGCATGCGGACCATCCCACGCGGTTCTACGCTGGACGGCCGTCGGCGACGATGGCGCCGACGGCAAGGCTGCCGGATACGACGTACGCTACTCGACGCGACCCATCACGAACGAAGCCGAGTTCGGCGCGGCTCAAGAAGTGGTCGGCCTCAGGCTGCCTCGTCCCAGCGGCGCAACCGAGACGGCGCTGGCCACGGGCCTGACCGGCGGCACGCAGTACTATTTCGCCGTCCGAGTCACCGACGAGTCGTCCAACACATCGCCGCTCTCGAACGTGGCAGCAGGGACGACCCTGGAAGCGGATAATGTCCCGCCGTCAGGGATTACCGATCTTGCAGTCGTAGCTGTCGACGCCGGATCGGTCGCCCTGGGCTGGACTGCCGTTGGTGACGACGGAGAACATGGGTCAGCCGCCGACTACGACCTGCGTTACTCAACCAAGCCCATCGCAAACGAGGCGTCTTTCGCTGAGGCCGAGCGGTTCACCGGCGAGCCCGCACCGCAGGAACCGGGATCGGCCGAGCGGTGCGTCGTCTGGGGACTGCAGCCCAATACCGAATACTGCTTTGCAGTCAAGGCAGGCGACGATGCAGTACCTCCCAACCTGTCTGTGCTGTCGAACATGGTGCGGGCCCAGACGGCGCCGCCCAAGGACCCCACGTATGCTCTCAGCAACGAGTTCCGCCTTGAGCGGGGCGTTCGCTTGCCTGCTGCGTCGCAGGGCCGTCTAGTCATCGAAGACATCCGGGTCGAGGAGGCAACCATCGTCCGGACCCAGCATCGCTCCGGACCGGTCCACACAGGATCGATCCACTACGCCTTATCGGCGCCTGTTCCGTACGTACACGTCTGGCTGGAGCTCAGCACGGACGGCGGCCAAACATGGAGTGAGCGTCGCATCCATGCGGTCGGCGCCGTGGGTATGGTGCGGCCAGGCTCCGGTAAGGTCGCGAGGTGGTTGATCGACGGTGACCACGGTCATCGTTGCAGGATCCGCATCCGTGCGCAGGACGCGCCGGCCACCTACAGCGATCTGGATCGCGACGAAAACAAGTACCCGCGACCCGCGCCGTGGGACCGTTACGCGAATCTGGAGCGGCTGACCGATCGCCGGGACTTCGACTTCGAGGATGTGCGGTATCAACTCCCAAAGCTCGATTTCTATAGGAGCACAACCGCGGGACAGATCCAGGCCGGCTTTGCACGGGTTCGCTTCTTCCACGATCCCGGAACATATATGACAAACCCAGCCTACTTCTTGCACTGCCTCTATCTGGAATCGCCCGATGGCCAGCAGAAGTGGGTCATCCTGCAGGGAGACGTGCAACATATTTGGACCTACACCGTCCACCGCTGGCGGGAGCAGATCCACGAAACGTTTGGCATCCCGCGCGACCACATCATGGTGCTGGTCACGCACGTCCACAACCACGCGGACCGCGTGCCGGGAATTGACCGGTTCCCGACCAAGCTGCTCCAGGCGGCGATGGCCAACAAACACCCCGTCGAGATCGGCTTCCTCAACAAGGACATGGGCACGACCTACAACGTCCACCGCGACCTCCTCCTGGCTCCCGACCGGGCCGCGTCGACCTTCACGAACGACAACGGAGCCCAGGTACTACCGATCCAGTGGGAGTACAACGCGTTCTGGGAGCCGATCGCCGCTCTGTTGGATGGCTCGGCCTACAACTCGAAGTACCAGCGCTACTTCGACTGCCCCTTGGATTCATACCTTCAGATGATCGTCTTTCGACACGCGGCAACGCATCAGATGACGGGCGTACTGGTAAAGTTCACCGCACATCCGTGTTGTGGCGACTATCCCGGCGACCTGCCGCGCGCGGTGATGGACACAATGCAGGAAAGGTTCGGCCCAAACGTCGAGGTGATGTATACAAGCGGTTTCGCCGGCAACCATCGGCCGCTCGTGGCTCAGAACTGCCCCCCAGAGCAGGGCTCACTACGAGTGGCCAAGACTTTCGCCCGGACGCTGGCAGACGCACTGCCGGACATGGAGTTTCAGCGCCTGACGCAGTTGGGCATGGTGGCGGGTTACGACACGTTCGGAGCGTATGTCGACGACACCGCCAAAACTGGCACCGACCCGAACAGACTGGGCGTGGGCGTCCATGTCTTTCGGTTCAACGACATCTACCTGTCCACGCTGCCGGGCGAGGCCCCGAGCGAGCAGGGCCTGTACATCCGCGCTCGTACCAGCGACCTCAAGCACATGTACAACGCCTACGGCAACACGTGGTATGAATACTACACGTGGGGCCGATGGTTCGACATCGCCCACTATGAAGGCGCAGATCAACCCAACAGGTTTGAGTCGTTCCGAATGGCCCAGGAGATTGTACGAGGCGTCAACATCCTGGACCAGGCGTTCATTGAGCAAGCCAGACCCGACTGTGCAGCTCAGGACGAACCCGTCAATCCGTAGACCGAGTTCGCTGCTGCTCGGGCCCGTCTGGCGCGGCCGGCGACCGAGAAGCCGGACCGCGGCGAGGGGGCCGACACTTGAATCGGCCTTGGGTGTGCCGCATAGTGGATGGTACGGCTTCACATGAGGATCGCACACATGCCTGCCTTCACATATCGAGTTCGACGCGGCGAGGCCGAAACAATAGACGGTGTCGTCGAGGCGGCCGACCGCAACGAGGCGATCGCCCGTCTCAAACGCATGGGGTATTTCCTTCTTTCCGTCGACGAAGCCCGCGGAGATCTGTCCGACGTCGCCCGCGGCACGTTGCTGCGGCGCATCTCGCGGCAGGAAATCGCTGTCTGCATCGGTCAGCTCGCCAGCCTCCTGAAGGCCGGGTTGTCACTGGCCGTGGCGCTCAAGAGCCTCCAGGAGCAGACGGCCGGCACTCCGCTCTCGGCCGTGCTCGAGCGAATCCACACCGACGTATCGGAGGGAGCCACGCTCTGCGAGTCGATGCGCAAGTTCCCAAGGCTGTTCCCGCCCACTCAAACCGCGTCCGTGCGGGCCGGCGAGGAGGGAGGCATGTTGGCCGAGGTGCTGGGGCGATTGGCCTCACAGCTCAAGGCCGAGCTGGAAATCCGGGGCCGCATCAAGGGAGCCATGGCCTACCCCATCTTTCTGCTGTTGCTCGGAACCCTCACGGTCATGGTCCTGCTGACCTTCGTTATCCCACGATTCACGCTCCTGTTCGCAACGATGGGCGAGCAACTGCCCCTGCCCACACGCATCCTGTTGGGCTTCAGCGCGTTCATGGACCACCGCTGGCCGGCCGTTCTTGTCTCGCTGGGAATGGGTGTCCTCCTGACGATCCTGGCATTCCGACAGGAATCGACGCGGGCTGCATTCGATCGGTGGCTGTTGGCGGCTCCGATGGTCGGATCGATCATCAGCCGCTCCGAGACGGCGAGATTTGCCCGCACCCTCTCCGAGCTGCTCGGAAGCGGCGTGCCCGTGCTGATGGGCCTGCAAATCACGCGCGATGTCCTGAAGAACCGCTGCTTCCGCAGAGACGTGGACCAGTTGCGCGCCGCCGTCGGTCGAGGATCGGCCATCGCAACGGCTCTGCGGCGCCTGCCGTCCTTCGGACCCCTGATCGTGAACATGGTGGCCGTCGGGGAGCAGTCCGGGCAGTTGTCCGAGTTGCTGCTGGAGGTGGCCGACCTTTACGAGAAGGAGTGCGAGCGGGCCATTCAAGCCTTCACAACCATCCTTGGCCCCAGTCTGATCGTCGTGCTCGGCGGGATCATCGCCTTCGTGATCTCAGCCATCCTGCTGCCCGTCTTCCAGGCCAGCACCATGGCCGGCTGATGCGGATCATGCGGGCTTCGCCGGAACCCGACGATCGACCGACATAAGGGCTGGCACCATCGGTGTTGCCGGCCGCCAAGAACTCCAAACGACCACAGCAACCCAGTCCGTAGCCCCGAAAAGACGCAATCCCAGCCGCCTGTCTTGTTACGGCGGGCTGTCACTGTCGATTAACGGGAAAGAAACATAAAGCATTTCGCAACAATCGCTTACAGAAGATGCCGAGCCGCCGCCGGTTCGCAGGCGTTGTGAGCCCGCCGGAATATCGATAATCGCGCATCCTCTTGTACCACAATGTCTTATGTAGATTCGCCGTGATTATTTCAAGTTTTTTCAAATTTGATATTCACTTTTGCCCGCGAAAGTCACTCAGGAGCAGTGGAGTTGGAATCGTCGACGCGAGAGAACCATGAACTGTAACCGCGTCCAACCGCGACTGGCCGAGTACGTTTGCCCGGCCGATCCGAGTCTCCGGTCGGGCTTGGTTGTCAGGTCGGTGGCGGACGATGCGGCGATCGAGCCGGCCGGTATCGAGACCGACCCCGCCCAGCGCGTGGACTCGGCCAGCGTCGCGCGATCCATGTCGGCGCAACGTGCGACGAAACGGACCGTCTCGACCCCGTTCTACAGAATGGCAGTCGGCCTTGCCGCATGCCTTGCACTAACGGTCGGGCTGTTCGCGATGCGCTCGCTGGATGGGGGCGGTGGTGGCCGTTGCTCTGGCGATTGTGTCGCCGCTCCGGTTTCGAATGCGATTGGCACGGTAACGGCCCTCTTGGACGCAGACGGGAGGCAAGACGATGAAGAAGAGACACACAACTGAACAGATCGCAGCCAAGCGTGGGTCACTGACGGGGCAACAATGCTCGCCGAGCAGTCTGTCACAGAGCCGATGCACTGCCTACCGGGCCGCAGTGCCGGATCCCTTCGTATTGCCGGGGCAGCGACTTCCTATCGTAAGGCTGTCGCGCCGTGGTTCTTGTTGATGGAGGTATGGAGGTGAGGCATAATCGTGATCCGCCGATGGCGAGCGAAACAGACTCGCGACTGGGATACGTCAGAGAGAACGTGGGATCATTCGAGAATCCCTTTCCAAGCCAGAAGCTTGGCCGGTACGCCTTGTATCAAAGGAGATACCGATGAAGGCAGATTGGAAGATATATGTGCGGTCTGCGGTTGCCTTGATTGTGGCCACGGCGGTGGTTGCCGCCTCGGTCCCGTCCACGATGGCCGTCGCTGATGAGGCGCAGACGGTGGGTGCGGCAACATGCCTGTGTATTGGCAGCCAGATAACCTGCGCAACGTCGTGTGGTTCGGCACATCACTATCACAACTGCACCAAAGGCACCAAGGACCAGTCGTGCTCGAGCAGTACGGCGACTCACCCCTGCGGAGAGTCAACCGGGTGTCATGTTCACGACAGGATCGGGGACGAGTGTTAGTGGAAGAAGTGACCGATGCTAGCGTTTGCCTGCTAGCATGATTCTGGACAGTCGTTCACGATGAGGAATGTGGCGGCCTGCCGGAGGTACGGAGTCCTGGCTGAAGGCAGGTCGCCACACCGTGTAACTGGTTGCCTGACGAATACGTGTGTCCTCAGGGAAATCGTAAGTTGCCGATTACTGGAAGGAATGTACCCATGCATGCGCATAACCAAGGCAGGCTTAGGCATATTACACATCTAATGGTATTATGTGCATTGCAGCAAGCGTACGCTCAGGATGAACATGGGGTCGGTCACGCGTTCGCCAGCGACGTTGATCGTGGCGCGTCGCTGCTTCAGGCGAGTTTGGAATCGCTCTCGCGCCGCGGTGCCGCGCCGGCCAGCATGCACGTAACGACGACGCGGTCGGAGGCATTTGGTGCAGCCGATCTATCTCTGATCGAGCGTTTTGAGGTCACGCTTCATCGCGATGGGGACAGGATCGACGTTTTCAACCGGCGGTATAGCTATAGTGGTCGCGATGATGCCACGCTCGCTTTCGAGTCCCAGGTGTTGTGGACCGGGTCGAGGTGGCTGCAGCGTCAGCAGGGCATTGTCGGGGGACAACCCGACACATCGCACTCCTACGCGTACACATCGGCAGAGCCCACGTATTACGAGCGGGTTCGAAATGGGCTGACAGAGGGTGGGCCGGCGGATGGGTTCACTCCTTTCGACGACCACCACGTGGCTGCGATTCTGCTTGAGGCGCACGATCGCGTCGTTCGCCCGAGGACCGAGAAGATCGATGGTGTCGAGTGTGCGGTGATCGAGGGTACACACGATGCTCGCGGGCACTACACAGTATGGGTGGATCTGGCAGAAGGACATCTTGTGCGGCGAGCCAGGATTGTGAAAACCGGGCAGCAGTTGGAGCCTAACCCGTTATCACCGACGCAATGGTCGAAGCTCGAGTGCGTGATCGAGCACGTGCGAGTGGCGCACGTGGATGGACGCACGGTTCCGGTTGAGGCCGAGATGACGATGGGCTGGACAGCCAGCGACGGCAGTCCTGGGCTAAGGCAGTGGCTGAAGGTTGAGAAGTCAGGGATGGACTTCTCACCGGATTTCGAGTCGGCGGGAGCATTCATAACGGACGCGCCACCTGGGACCCGCTTTCGAGACCTTGATTTGGGTATATCGTACATCCTTCAAGAGGATGGCAGCTTATCGCACGCGATTCCCGAAGATCTGCTAAATTCGACTTTCGCACTTTCGGAAGGTGATGAATGATCGTGGTTTAAGCAAAAACAAGCCTCCTGGCCGATGCGTTGGTTGTAGGGACAACGCATGGAGCAAGGAGGCTCGCCGTGACTCTTGTATC